>OGTJ01000091.1_pt1 | contig 60898 bp, 34 predicted proteins | sample 1574611 | NCBI WGS metagenome assembly OGTJ01 (sample SAMN03295858, study PRJEB24534) | human gut metagenome | isolation source: fecal sample 1 from infant 9 | host: Homo sapiens | place: USA: Pittsburgh, PA | collected 2014-07
TTCCCCCCCTTCCCCTTTCACTTATTTTGGTACCTAACACAGGCGAAACCAAAGCTGATTTCATTGATATAGACGTGTTTGACTTTAAAATATTAATTTCCCTCAAGTTCCGATTCAACACATCAACCCTTATATTTAGAATACTACAGATAAAACAATGTCAACTCATAGACCTTTCCAATTGAATCATGGATCGATTGAACATACTTTTTTAGTTCCTCATTCCTTATACGCCAACTATTCACAATTGAAGGATGAATTTGCCAAGACGCTACCACAACCTACTGAAGGATTTGCTGGCGATGACGAACCTGCTAGTCCTGTTGAATTGTATGGTAAGTTTTTGGGATTCATAAGTCAACAACAACAACCAAGCCAAGATGAAGTTTTGCGCCATGCCATTAGAGACTTTGAATCCACTTTTTTACAAGATACTGATGATATTCATTCATTTGCAGTCAAGATTTTACAAGATGAAACTTATCCAACAACTCAATCAAAGATTAAGAATCTTGTCAAGAATTACTATCAATCAGTTCAGAATATCCCCAGAACCGAATCTAATTTATTATACCACGCAGCTAAAAAGACTGCAAAATTGGCATCAATTTTCGGTGGTCAAGGTAATACCGATGATTATTTTGAAGAATTGAGAGAAATTTACAATGTTTCAGCCAATTTGATTGTTGACGATTTGTTGATTCCAATCACTGATAAGTTGAATCAGTTGGTTAAACAAGATTCTGAATTTGACAAGATTTATACTCAAGGTTTGAATATCTTGAGATGGTTAAAACATCCAGAAACTACCCCTGATCAAGATTATTTATTAAGTGTCCCCGTTTCGTGTCCCATCATTTGTATAATCCAATTGTGTCATTATGCTGTCACTTGTAAAGTGTTGGGTTTAAACCCAGGTGAGTTGAGAGATTTGACATCATGGTCCACTGGTCATTCTCAAGGTTTGATTACAGCTGTTGCCATTTCTGGCTCTTCCTCGTGGGAATCATTCTTATCTAATGGTATTAAAGCTTGTTCATTTATGTTTTTCATTGGGTCCAGATGCTTGAGTACCTATCCAAGAACCACTTTGCCACCGACCATGTTACAAGATTCGTTAAACCATGGCGAAGGCAGACCATCACCCATGTTGTCTGTCAGAGATTTACCAACTTCAAAAGTTGAAAAATTTATTGAACAAACAAATGCTCATTTACCAAAGGAAAAGCATATTGCCATTAGTTTAATCAATGGTGCAAGAAACTTGGTCTTGTCCGGTCCACCAGAATCATTATATGGTTTCAACTTGAACTTGAGGAATGTCAAGGCTCCAAATGGGTTGGATCAATCACGTATACCTTTTAGTGAGAGAAAATTGAAATGCTCCAACAGATTTTTGCCAATTTTTTGTCCCTTCCATTCCCATCTTTTAGCTGATGCCACTGATGTTGTTTTGCAAGATATCGAAAACATTGCCTTTAATGAATTGAAGATTCCAGTTTATGATACGTTTGATGGAAGCAACTTGCAAGGCAAATCACCAGTTGATTTGAATGCTAGATTGGTTAAATTGATTACTGAGTTACCAGTTCATTGGGAATTGGCCACCGATCACGAAGCTACTCATATTCTTGACTTTGGACCAGGTGGTGTTTCCGGATTGGGTATCTTGACTCACAGAAACAAGGAAGGTACCGGTGCAAGAATCATTATTGCCGGTGCATTGGACTCTAACCCATTGGATGATGAATATGGTTTTAAGCATGAAATTTTTCATAGATCAGAAGACCGCAAAATCAAATGGGCTCCAAACTGGTTGCAAGAGTATAAACCAACATTGGTTAAAACTTCCAAAGGTAAGACTTATGTAAATACCAAGTTTTCTCAATTATTAGGAAGAGCACCATTGATGGTTCCAGGTATGACTCCAACTACGGTCAATCCAGATATTGTTGCTGCTTCATTGAATGCTGGTTATCATATTGAAATTGCTGGTGGTGGTTACTTTGAACCAGTGCTGATGACTAAGGCGATTGACAAGGTTGTTGCTAATATCAAGCCAGGTTACGGATTGGGAATCAATTTGATCTATGTCAATCCAAGAATGTTGCAATGGGGTATTCCATTAATCAAAGACTTGAGAGAAAAAGGTTACCCTATTCAGTCATTGACTATTGGTGCAGGTGTTCCATCATTGGAAGTTGCGACTGAATACATCGAAGAGTTGGGATTGACTCATTTGGGATTGAAACCAGGTTCTATCGATGCCATTAGTCAAGTTATCACTATTGCCAAAGCCCATCCAAATTTCCCAATTGTTTTGCAATGGACCGGTGGAAGAGGTGGTGGTCACCATTCTTTTGAAGATTTCCACCAACCAATCTTTCAAATGTACTCCAAGATTAGAAGATGTGCTAATATTGTCTTGGTTGCTGGTTCTGGATTTGGATCTGCTGATGATACCTATCCTTACTTGACTGGTTCATGGTCCAGCAAATTCAACTACCCACCAATGCCATTTGACGGTGTTTTATTTGGTTCAAGAGTCATGACTGCCAAGGAAGCCAAGACCTCATTGGAAGCCAAAAAGTTGATTACTCAATGTCCTGGTGTTGAAGATTCCAAATGGGAACAAACTTATAAGAAGCCAACTGGTGGAATTGTTACCGTCAAGTCAGAAATGGGAGAGCCAATTCACAAGATTGCCACCAAAGCCGTTATGTTTTGGAAAGAGTTGGATGAGACAATTTTTAACTTGCCAAAGAATAAGCTCATCGAAGGCTTGAACAAAAAGAGGGATTACATTATCGACAAGTTGAATAAAGATTTCCAAAAACCATGGTTTGGTAAAAACAGTCAAGGTGTCTGTGATTTACAAGACATGACTTATCAAGAAGTTGCCAATAGATTGATTGAATTGATGTATGTCAAGAAATCAAACAGATGGATTGACCTTTCTTTGAGAAATTTCTTTGTTGATTATCTTAGGCGTGTTGAGGAAAGATTCACTACTGATGCAAACACAGTGTCATTGATTCAAAATTATGCTCAGTTGCAAAATTCACCTCAAAAGTTTACTGATGATTTTTTCAACCATTTCCCATTAGCCAAGACCCAATTGATTTCAGAAGAGGATTGTGACTTCTTTTTGATGTGTGCTTCAAGACCAACTCAAAAACCAGCTCCATTTGTACCAGTTTTGGATGAACGTTTTGAATTCTTTTTCAAAAAGGATTCGTTGTGGCAATCAGAAGATTTGGAAACTGTTGTTGATGAAGATGTGCAAAGAACATGTATTTTGCATGGTCCTGTTGCTTCTCAATTTACCAACAAAGTTGATGAGCCAATTGGAGAAATTTTGGATTCCATACATGAGGGACATATTGCCAAGTTAATCAAAGATGAGTATAACGGTGATGCATCGAAAATCCCCGTTGTTGAATACTTTGGAGGTAAGAAGCCAACTGCATTGAGATCAGTTGATCATGTTTTTACCACCGATGGCAAATCGGAAATTGTGTATGAAATCAAATCAAATGTTCCTGATGAGCAAGCCTGGTTGCAATTGTTGCAAGGATCGGAATTGAACTGGTTACAAGCCATTATTTCAACTGATAGAATTGTTCAAGGCTCCAACCATGCTTCCAACCCACTTCACGACATCTTGACTCCAACTCCACATTCACAAGTTGTCATTAACAAGCTGACTCATACGTTGACTGCTTATGAAAGAGTTAAAGGTGATTTGGTCCCCGTTGTTGAAATCAAGTTGTTGAAGGATAACATTATTCAATTCTCCTTGATTGAACACAGAACCGCTGATGGCGCACCAGTTTCATTGCCGTTCTTGTACAAGTATCAACCAGAAGATGGCTTTGCGCCAATTGTCGAAATTATGGATTCAAGAAATGACAGAATTAAAGAATTTTACTGGAAGTTATGGTTTGGTTCCAAAATTCCATACAACTTGGATATCAATGTTGAAGAACAAATTTTAGGTGATGAAGTTACCATCACTGGTAAAGATATTGCTGAATTTACCCACGCCATTGGTAACAAATGTGAGGCATTTGTCAATAGACCAGGTAAAGTTACCTTAGCACCAATGGATTTTGCCATTGTTGTTGGATGGCAAGCCATCATTAAGGCTATTTTCCCCAAGACTGTTGATGGTGACTTGTTGAAGTTGGTTCATTTGTCCAATGGATACAAGATGATTCCTGGCGCTGCACCATTGAAGAAGGATGACGTTGTTTCAACAAAAGCAGAAATCAAAGCTGTATTGAATCAACCTAGCGGGAAATTGGTTGAAGTTGTTGGTACAATTTATCGTGATTCTCTCCCAGTTATGGAAGTTTCTTCACAATTTTTGTACCGTGGTGAATATGTTGATTATGAAAACACATTCCAAAAAGTTACTGAAACTCCAGTTCAGGTTGCTTTTAAATCATCTAAGGATTTAGCAGTTTTGAGATCCAAAGAATGGTTCCATTTGACTAAGGATGTTGAATTTGATGTATTGACATTTAGATGTGAATCATTGTACAAGTTTAAATCAGCCAATGTTTACTCATCAATCAAGACTACTGGTCAAGTTTACTTGGAGTTGCCCACAAAGGAAGTTATTCAAGTTGGTGAAGTCAATTATGAAGCTGGCGTTTCGTATGGTAATCCAGTGACTGACTATTTTGCCCGTCATGGGAAGACTATTGAGGAAGCTGTTTCATTTGAAAATGCAATCCCACTTTCTTCAAGTGAAGAGTTGATTTCCAAAGCTCCAAGTACTAATGAACCATATGCCATTGTTTCTGGTGATTACAATCCAATTCACGTTTCACGTGTCTTTGCCGCTTATGCAAAATTACCAGGTACTATCACTCACGGTATGTATTCTTCAGCATCTGTTAGAGGATTAGTTGAAGAATGGGCTGCTAATAATTTTGCTTCAAGAGTTAGAGCATTCAAGTGTGACTTCGTTGGTATGGTTTTACCTAATGATACATTGCAAACAACTATGGAACACACTGGTATGATTAATGGTCGTAAGATTATCAAGTTCCAAACCAAGAATATCGAAACTGATACTCCTGTCTTGGTCGGAGAAGCAGAAATTGAACAACCAATCACCACATATGTTTTCACTGGTCAAGGTTCTCAAGAACAAGGTATGGGTATGGACTTGTACAATTCGTCCGATGTCGCTAAAGAAGTTTGGGACAAAGCTGATAAACACTTTGTCAACAACTATGGATTTTCGATTTTGGATATCGTGCAAAATAACCCTAAGGAATTGACAGTTCATTTTGGTGGTGCTAAAGGTAGAGCCATTAGAGACAATTATATTGGAATGATGTTTGAAACTATTGGTGAAGATGGTGAATTGAAATCAGAAAAGATTTTCAAGGGAATTGATGAGACTTCTACATCATTTACATTTGTTTCACCAACTGGATTGTTATCAGCTACACAATTTACTCAACCGGCATTGACATTGATGGAAAAGGCTGCTTATGAAGATATCAAACTGAAAGGATTGATCCCACTGGATATCATGTTTGCTGGTCATTCATTGGGTGAATATTCAGCATTGAGCTCTTTGGCCAATGTGATGCCAATTGAATCTTTGGTTGATGTTGTTTTCTACCGTGGTATGACTATGCAAGTTGCCGTGCCAAGAGATGAATTGGGTAGATCCAACTATGGTATGTGTGCTGTTAACCCAAGCAGAGTTAGTCCAACATTTAATGATGCAGCTTTGAGATTTGTTGTTGATGAAACGTCCAAAAGAACTGGATGGTTATTGGAAATCGTCAATTACAATGTCGAAAATCAACAATATGTTACTGCTGGTGATTTACGTGGATTGGATGCATTAACCAATGTGCTCAATGTTATAAAATTGAACAAGATTGACATTGTCAAATTACAACAGCTTTCGATTGAGGAAGTCACCAAACATCTTTATGAAATTATTGATGAAGTTAAACAAAGAACATTGGCTAAACCACAACCAATTGAATTGGAAAGAGGTTTTGCTGTTATTCCATTGAAGGGAATAGATGTGCCATTCCACTCTTCATACTTGATGAATGGAGTTAAACCATTCCAAAGATTTTTGTGTAAAAAGATTCCTAAATCTTCAGTCAAGCCACAGGACCTCATTGGTAAATACATCCCCAATTTGACAGCAAAACCATTTGAGTTGACAAAGGAGTACTTTACTGATGTTTACAACTTGACGAAATCAGAAAAGATTAAAAAGATTATTGACAATTGGGAAAAATTTGAGCAAATGTAAAAGAAGAAGATATATATATATATATAGAACGAGAGATTTTAATATTTAGAGCACCGTTAATTTTAATATTTATTTTGTATGACTTGATCTAGCATGTAAACACTTTATATACCGCCAACAAGGGGGCTCGAGATATTAACAGGAGTGAATTTTTTCGGTAACGATACTCTTGAAAACCTCGACTTCAAACGTTGAGTAACCAAATCCATATCCAAATGTCTTGTCAAACTGATTCTAGGTATACATCCAATATAGTGATCATCATCCAATTGAACATCTAATGGATCTTGTGTATGACATCCGGGACTTAGTGACATCCTGATTGAATGCTTCTTACCCAAAGGACTAGTCGGATCGTCAGCTTCGTATAATTCAAATACGATCTGTGATAGATAATCCAACTCTGGCAATGCATTTCTTGCAATCTTCATTGGCAACTGGGAACCGTAAATTACATTGAGTAAGGTGTAAATGTGACTTTCTTTGGTGAAGTAGTTGACAACCGATGGTGATGAGACATTCTTTTTCATATCCTGAATATCAGACAAAATTTGTTTTGCCAATGGTAACGATGTCAATAATCCGATATCCAATTTTTCTTCATCCTTAATTCCATATTCTTGCGGACAAATAAAATCAAACAAGACTTTTGATAAGCGATACAACTCTCTCAATCTAGCATACGTTGGATAATCAAATGGATTTTCTGGAGCTTTGGCACTCTTTGAATTGTTGCCATTAGTATCCCCACCAGCGCCAAGATTCGCACCACTCAATACCCAACCCAAAGAACCAGCCGATGCTGTGTTTGTGGAATGCAATTGTGTACTTGAATTGCTATGCGAAGTTGATGCAGAACCATTACTATCAGCAGGAAGTTTGAAATTATTCATTGCCAAGATATTAATTGGATACTCACTAACCAATCCTGATGAGTTGACAGTATCCCCACATGTTTCTCTTAATCTTTCCAACAATGTTTCATCATGGGGATCATATGCAAAGATTTTCTGCAAGAAATGACGATTATGCAAAGCATCATACTTCATAGTATCATACAATTCGGAAATCTTTGAAGGATGTGTCTTTTCAACACTGATAAACTCTTGAAATAACTTATCCCAACGCTCTTTAAACAAGTATGGATCTTCACCACAACACCAATTAGGTTGGAACTCAGCCACGTTTTTGGTTTCAAAATTATAATTCATAATTTGATGATAGAAATTCATCAATTCACAAACACGCTTAATGACAATAAACGGTTGTGGCATCTTTGGCGGCCATGTAAATTGTGGCGGTGCCTCAGCACCTTGTCTCAATAATGGTTTCAATTTTTTCTTCACTTTATCCATCAAATCTTTAGCTGCATTTGAATCGTCAAGTAAATCTTTCCGAACAATGAGGAAATCATCGGGTAATGGTTCTTTAGTCAATCCAAGAAGTGAAGTGGTGAAGTATTGAGCACTGGTTATAACCCTTCTTTCTGATGAAGTGTACACTTTAACATCATCTAAAGCTTCACGATTCAACAATTTCAAATTCTGTCTCATTTGTTCACCAACATCAGATGCTTGATGTTTAGCTGAGTGGGTTGCTTCACCACCCCATTTGAGGATAAGCTGTACTTTATCGACCAATTCAGGGTTTTCACTGTTCAAAGATGGCTTAATTTGAACTTTTGTTCCAGGGAAGTTCATCTTTTTCTCTAATGCAATTCGCAATTGTTTTAATTTAGCTGGATCTTCCAACTTTTTGGCTTCAGCAATCTTGACCGTCTCCAACACAACTTGCAAGTCAGCAACAGCACGAATAATCACTTCTTCTGTGTGGCCTTTGAGAAGACTGATGAATAATGGCGATTTAAATGAATACTTGAATTTTTGCTTAGGAGTTCGATCAGCATGTCTAATCACATTTACTATTCCTTTGAAAACCCATTTCTGTTCCTTTTCTTCAAACTGACTCGTTTGTAAACTCTTTGGTACTCTATTCTTCATCAAATCTCTATTCTTTTTAGCTTCAAGGAATAAACCGCGCAAAATACTGGCACATGAGTCATAATACTCATTGTTATCCTTGACAAATGAGAATCCATTGACGTCAATGACATATGATTTCCCATTAACTCTCAATAAATCAAACCCACAAATGGTTTGCTTGAAAGCTGCACTAACCGAACGAGCCATTATTTTCTCTTCCTGACTCAATTCAGTGACATACCTAATTTCCTTTCCGTGGGTGTTTCTTCTAACTATACCATCAACAACTGGTGATTTACGAGTTTCAGCATGGCAGAAATTTGGTCCAACAGTGTATGCTTTGACATCTTCAAAGTTATCAGTATCCATAAAAGTTTCATAAATAAATGAACCATCGGTTCTTGGAGATACCAAATCTGGATCAAATTCCGATGACTTGTTTCCAATTTTTCTAAACAACTTTCTCCCACCACCACCAGTGGCTTTGGGGTAGTAAATGTAGACATTATGGTCTTCTCCATCAACTGGCTTTTCAACAAAAGGCTTCTTGAGGTACTTGTCACCAACTCTCAAGGTATCATCATCAACCATTTCCCAATCAGGCTCTTGTTGATTAGTCAATGCATGTAATTTCTCATCTGAAAATCCAATTTCTTTCAATCGTTCAAGTAATTGCAATTCCAAGTACGGTCCACCATCTCTGCTAATTTCCAACCTTTCAGGTGATGGGACATTAGCATGGTTTAAAATGGCCAACACAACACGTCTATCCCATAAAGCCTTTTGAAGGACAAGATCATTTATAATGTATGGCTTTCTATAATTCACATAAGCAATTGCTTTATCCAAGGGGAATCCAGTTGAGAAAAAACTAATCAAAAAGTCACAAGTGGGCCAATTCTCAATTGTTTCATCAAGAATCACTTTATCTCCAAATATAACAGTTTCAAATTCACCATTTTCAATCAATCGATTCAAAATCTTTCTACATGGTTTCGACAACGCTTTAGTATCCATGGCACAAACTCCAATTTTACCAATTTTGGGCAATTTGGCTACATGATCAGGGTCTCTATTCGTTGTTTGAGAAAATGATTTGCGTGAAGTATTGGAAGAATTGGAAATGGTCTTGTTTAACCTTTGTCCTTCAACAGATGTAAATGTCGAAACCAGATTTGAATGTGATTTACCACCGGAGCCCAAATTCTCAGCCGTCAATGGTTGTACTTCTTCCACAGCGGATTCTGAAGTTGATGCAGGAACGCCTGGTGATGATGAAATCGACCCTAATCTTGATGCCGAATCCTCAGCACTGGTTTTGGGAGCGAAAGTTTCCAACATAGGCGCAAGCGATGCAATAGCCTTCTCTGTAGCAGGAGTTGGTTCATCATCTAATAGTTCCGAAATGGTTGTAGTGTCTCCATTTTCAGGTAAAGATAAAGATAATGGTGACATCGATTGGAAAAGATGTCTTTTGGATCCACTTTCACTCGAAGGTGCTAGCAAGTCTGGGCCTTGATCTGACCCTTGTTTATCTTTCTTCTCGGCTCCAGGAATAGGCAATGACTGTTCTGTAGACATTGTTGGAGAAGTATAAGCAGAAGAAGTCCTGTTTATCAGTTGCTGAATTTTTTTACTTTTTTTGCAAAAACGTGGGACAACAATAAAATCGGGTATCATTGCCATGTTTGCATATCTCACGACACTACCTATTCTATGACAATTGGTTCAATCAAGCATCACTATAAAAAGCACTTGGTAATCTACACCGTTTCCAAGAGATAAATACCGTGTATTGTACGAGGGGGAGGGGACAGAGTAATGCTAGAGTAAATATAAGATATATACGAGACTGCCGTATATAGGAAGAAAAAACCACCATTGAAGAAACCTATGAGCTTAGTGACGTGACTCCGATATGATGTAAAGTACAATCAATGAACACAAGCTTTGGAAAGAACCCAACAAGAAAACACACACCTTCATATGTGGGCCAACTTGGAAGGTGGAACTTTGTACTTTGTCTAAAGAATGAAAAAAAAAAAAAAAAGAACAAGCACCAAATGACAATCTGAAAAATTGAAGCCAATAGTCAAAATCACGTTTTGAGTCCATTTCCCTGTATCCATTAAAATTGGAAATTTTGTTGTTGGTTTGAATTATCAATTCCAAATCCAAATGAATTTCCATAAGCTTCAGGTACCAAGTTTTCATCATCTATATTTTCATCCTCTTCATCACTGAAATATTTTTCAATTATATTGTAAGCCTTTTGGTAAATCTTTTCATTGGCATTATTTTGGCATTCAAAAATCTTTTCCATACCACCAGCTTCTTCAATAAACAAAGCATTTTCATTGACACCGGTTCCCCTTGCTTCTTTGTCCATTTCTCCCATTTTCAAGATATTTTCCAACGAATCCAATGTAACTTCAATGATCTTAACATCGGCAACTGATAACAAATCACAAAGTGGCTTAATACATCCTTGACTTACCAAGTAACGGATTATCTCTGGTTTGTGTAACCCACCAGAAGAAGCATTGGAAATGGCCCAACAAGCTTCCTTTTTGGTCTTGTAATCACCATTAATTAATAATCTAATCACTTGTGGTATCAAATTTGAGTCTATGACAGCTTGAATCTGTTCAGTTGTACCAGCAGTAATGTTTGAAATTGTCCAACAAGCTTCTTTTCGAATTGTTTCCTTAGGTGAATTTAACAATGGTGCCAATGCAGGTAAAACACCAGCATTGATGACAATTTGGGTTTGATAATCGGTACCAGTGACAATATTACCAATGGCCCTTAATGAAGGCGTTTGAACCAAAGTAGATTCATGACCCAATAATTCAACAAGACGATGAGGAATCCTAGCATCAACAACAGCTTGAATGGCTTCCGAAGTTCCATCCGACAAATATGAAACTGCCCAACACGCATCAACCAAAGTTTCAGAATCAACTGAGTAAATCAACTTGGCCAATGTTGGAATGGCTTGCGAGACAATGTTCCAATCTGGTTGTGGTGCTTTACCTCTACACAAGTTTGATAATGTCCAAGTGGCTGTTCTAATCAATGACATCTTGGTGGAGTTGAACAAGTTCAATACTGGCTCCATAGCACCACAACTTAAGACGTAATCCCTATTATCAGCTGAGTCACCGGCAACATTACCCAAGGCCCAAGTTGCTTGCTCTTTAACTTCAAGACTTTGAGAATACAACAATTGAACAAATAATGGAACGGCATTTGCTTCAACAACAACTCTAGTTTGATGCGAGTTACCCGAAGCGATATTTGTTAATGCCCAAGCTGCTTCCAATTGTAACATATCTGGATGATCATCCTTCATAAACTCCACCAATGTTGGAATGACCCCCAGTTGAATAACCAAATCAATTGGTGGATTATGCTCTCTTGACAATATTTGACGAAATTTAACTGTTGCAGCCAATTGGGATTCGAAATCAGGGGCTTGGATCATTTCAATCATTTTGGGTAAATCTTGTTTTAAATTGTTGTAGAACTGATTCTCATCGTGGTTGTTGATATTCAGATTGAAATCTTCTTCATCTTCTGAATCATTAGCATCATGATGGAAATTTCTTCTCTTGGCAAGTACTTCTTCCCTCTTTTGTTTTCTCAAATCAACTTGATGAGTTTCTCTTCTTCTTCTTAATTCATCGCTTTGGAAACGTGACTTGTTTTTGAAATTAGTACGACGATACTCTGGTACAAATCTTTCAGTTGCATTTGAGTCCATTTTTTTTGGTAGTGTAATGTATTGTAATCTGTACTATTATGGGTGGGGGAAGTGGGCCCGTATACAATTAATATGAGTAGTAATGAATAAAAGTATAGATTTGATAGTAGTTGAACTGGGATATGTACTATCTATATTTGCTTCTTCTGTTTGAGAGAGAGAGAGAGAGAGAGAGAGAGATGTGTTTCCATCATCATCAAAATTTTTTCTCTTGCAAAGGAACACACACACTGTTCTTTTTTTTTTTTTTTTTTGTTTTAGTTAAGAAAGTAGTTGAATACAAACATCAACTATACTACGCTTCATCCACCTTATAGATGTTTCACAGATCAGTATACTCCACGCTTCTACTGTTCAAAGTACGAGCTGTTGTACCAAACACATTGCTCAAATCATTCACTACAACTTCCCAGCGCCTAATACAGAACCCATTTAACGCCAAATCTTTTAAATCTAATGATTCCAATGTCGATACCGATGAATTGATTAGTGAAAATAATCCTTGGTCACCTACTTTGGAAGATGATCCAATATATGTGCAAGAAAGACACAAAATTTCCAAGACTAAATTACCTGAATGTTATAGACTATCATACAATCCAATATATGAAGCACCAGCAGCTAAATATGTTTCCATATTGAAAAGATTAACTCTAAGTTTTGGCGTTGTTGGTTTATATGGATCCAAATTGATTTATGAATCGACTCAATTTGATGATTCATTTGCATATACATTATTGGCTGGTACTATAATACCAATCATTTTAGTTCAATGGAAGACCAAAGACTATGTTACTAGAATATTCAGACTATACAATAAAGAAGTTCCTCAGACATTGGATAATTTGATCAAAGATGAAAACTTGATTATGGAAAAATTGAATTTCACTGGTGGAAAGACGTATAACGAGTTGTTAAAGATTACTGAGAACAAATCATTAGTGATTTCACCCCAACACAAGTTTTGGAAACCGTATACTACATGGGAGGAAAAGAGCGACAAAGATGGATCTAGAAGGGAGTTTTATATTGTTGATGACATTGGTGGTATTAAAATGGATAGGCTATGGGGAATTGTTGAAAAAAACAGTGGCATCAACAATGGAAGATCGTTTTTTGAGTAACATTAGCATTAGCAGTGGCTTATGTAGTCTCTGTAGATGTACATTGAACAGCCTTGTCGTATATACATTGGTGTCTGTTTTCGAAACAAAGAATAAAAAAGAATGCCGATTGTATATAGATTGGATCTCAGTTGGGGTGGGAGAAAAAAAGATTCAGCCGTTTACGGAAAATCATCAACAAAGAATAAAACAACTACACCCAATTTTCTCACCATCCAACTAAACTTCCACCATTTTGCAAGTATAGCTGCTGGCCACTATGAATGAAGTTGCTGAAACTCACCACCCTCGGATACAGAAACCACCCCCAGAAGGTCAAATTTTGAAACTAGACAAACCACTCAATGACAAAGAAGAGTCGGAAACCGCCAAGAACACCAGACTCAATGCATCACTATATCACACATCGGATGAATCTATTCAGCAATACAGACAACAAAATAACTCAACTGACTTGCTAGGACGATTGTATTACGACGACTACGATTCAAATAGTAATCTTCTATCACCAGAGCTTTTATCACCGGCGAGCTCTGTACCTCATACACCATTAATTTCACCTATCCCTACAGTTGCAGTCGACACAGTAGCCGATGGCAATGAATTTGATTTTGGGACATCACCCACTCCCAGGAGTGCCATATTAAATTCCCATTTGAACTCGTCATCATCAACCTCATTATCTTCATTGCCTAAATCAGCAATGAGTAAAGCCAATAGACCGAATTTATCAAGAGGTGTATCTTTCGACACCGGTGAAGAAGGACCCAAGAAGTCATATACTGTCAAGATCAAACACCCCGAGTACAAGTTTAGAAGAAACAACAAGACATGGCTTGTGGGTTACAATAATGACGCTGAATCAACAAAAGCCATTGAATGGTTATTTGATGAAATGGTGATTCATGGTGACACCATAGTCATTTTGCAAGTATTGGATGAGAAAAAGTATGTCACGATAGACAAATTGAAAGCAAATGCCAACATTACTCAATTTGAACAACTCAATGTTCATTTTAAAAAAGTATCAATGATTTTCGAAGTTGTTATTGGGAAACCCCTCAAGACATTGAAATTGGCCATTGCTGAGTATGCGCCATCGATGATGGTTATTGGAACCCATCATTATGTTGAACAAGATGACAAGCATCATCATCGTCATCGAGGGTTTTTGAGTAAGTCGTCATTATCAAAACATTTTCTAGAATGTGCCTTGGTTCCTGTGATTATTGTTAAACCGACATACAACTATATTGAGAACTTGCCACAACCAATTGATTCAGAGCAGTATTTTGTCAATTGGCTTAAACGGGCGTCAGAAGCACCTGATACAAACGACGACCAACAACAGCATCAACAAGGCTCTTCTTCACTGAGTCTGTTGCATCGTAAAGTGAATTCATTTCTCAGTCCAACAAGCTCAAGAAATTCATCGTATACTAATTTGGTTGCTGAAGAAAGAGGAAGAAGTGGTAATCAATCGTTGAATCCAGTTCTGAGATTGACTAATGAGAGTCGATCAAGATCTACTTCTCGTACTCGGTCTGCTTTTTCCAAGTTTTTCCGAAAACACGATGATTAATGGTGGGAACAGTGGTGGAGGGGAAGCCATTGTGTGTCTTTAGCTTTGAGTCCCCCAGACTTTTACAGTAGATTAGAGTTTAGAGTTAGATAGCAAGTAGTATAGTCAATGGTAAACCTTTTTTGAAACGCACTTTTTCTATTAAATTGCGGTCAACACAAAAACTGGATATCAATCCAAATCCGGGCGCTTCTAATTTGTTTGCTCCGAAATATTTTCCATTTCATGTAGCACTTAGTTTCTTTAGACTCGACATATCTAACTTTAGATCATTGCATATCTCCTGATAGTTGGGAGTCCATATACCAGTGATTATTCAACAATTTGTAAAGCGAAGAATTCATCACCACCAAATCTCAACTTCAATCGTTAATTTCTTTGAGAACCAGGCTCTGCGTCAAGACTCACAAAAGAATCACACCTGTTCACCTCAATGGCAGCTACACATGGAATCTCATCAACCAAACATTACAGCAGTGGCCACAGAGCTGCGCTGAGACGAAAAGTGGGTAACCCTTACATCACCACTATTGATTTCATTTCCATTGTTATTGGATTCTATGGATACCACAAAATCACTACAATTCAACTACCTCCTCACTTGGAAGATGCAGGACACTGGCAATTCTTGACAAACTTGTCACTAGTGTACTCCCTTTTCGTATTCATTGTGGGATTCATTGCCCACATTACCAAATCACAAACATTGTTTCTTTTCAAAAATAATTTACACCCTATTGGACTTGCTTTGGAGACTATTGTTGCTGGTGTTTATTGGCCTTTACGATTATTTTGTCTTCATTTATTGACTAAAGACCCAGCCAATTTCAACTTACCATTAACTACTGATCTTTGCATCCATTTGATGCCAGTTGTTAGTTTGCTCATTGATTATTTGATCTTTATGCCAAGATGGACCATTTCCAATAATACTGCATTAGGGTTTGTTGTGTTGTTGACTACATTTTATTGGTTCTTGTTGGATAACTTGATTGATGTTGATAATGGTGGTAGTTACCCTTATGAGTTTTTGAATGTTGAAAAAGATGGTCAGCGTATTTTTGTGTTTGCTGTTGTTGCATTGGTTGCTTTCGCTCAGTTTTTGTTTATGAGAAGAGTTTACGATTGGATTGTTGGCAAGACTGAAGACGCTTCTGAAAGGATTGATCAGGAATTAGACAAAAAGGAGTTGTAATTGAGATGTAAGAGGAATCTTTTTCCTATATGGTATGTGAAAATAGAATGCAATGATTAGAAGTTTAGGCTTAAGGGGGTTACTCTATGAGCTGTAAGATGAATGTTTGACACAACCGTCTAACTATGCGTGTATGTTTAATGATTCAAAGCGGCTCTTGTACTCTCTCGTTGTGGTCAAACGTGGTAACAAACCACTTAAGGTTTGACTCACTCCGTGCAACAACCATCGCCGATCGAAGTGGCTGCACTAGATGATCAACATTTCAGCTACATTATTAGTTCGATATATTCATCACCTTGCAACATCGTTCTATGGTGACAGAAAAAAAAAAAAAAAAGTTCATGAAAAATTTCACCATCCCTATCCAAAAAAATCCAAATACCCCGAAGCACACATGATATACCTCAAGACACTTCTCAACGTGATAGACAACTCCGGAGCCCAAGTAGTAGAATGCATTAAAGTCCTCCGTCACAATCCTAAATCATGTGCCCACATTGGTGACCAAATAACATGTGTTGTTAAACAAGCTAGACCTACAAACGTGGATGCATCTTCATCAGGATCTTCATCAGCACAAGCATCAAATAGAGTGAAAAGAAGAGATATATGTCGTGCTGTAGTTGTCAGGCAACGAGCACCTTTTAGAAGACCTGATGGATCAGTGGTTCGCTTTGATGATAATGCATGTGTCTTGATCAATAAAAATGGCGAACCTTTGGGAACGAGAATCAGTTCTGTTGTTGCCAAAGAGTTGAGGGATTTAAACTACAACAAGATTGTATCGTTGGCTCCAAAGACGTTTTAAAAGAAGAAACGTAGGAGTGAATAAGAGAAAGATATTGTAAATAGGCATCGCAAAATAAACGTTGTTTGCAATGAAATGGGGAGTATTGATTTCAATGTAGCAGTGAAAGAGGATAATTTTGTCGAATGGATGTAAATAAACCAACCTGCAGCTGTTTACTTCTACGAACTAATTATGTCAAATGTATCATGTTAAACAATCCACCAATGACAACCTCAACCCTACAATTATCACTTTATAGTAAGCTATTCATTCTCTTTGCGTATATAAACTACAAACAGGTTTGCAACTTATGTACACAATGACTGATATAAAAATAAATGAATAATAGAAAACAATCTAAAGTCATTGACAACAGAGCATCAGTGGCAGCAGCAGCAACAGCAAAACAAGAGACACTCCTGCACTAGCTAACCCTCTTACAAGGTCTTGTCCAAAAATTCAACGATTCTCTTAATACCAAAGTATTCTTTATCGTTGATTTGGGAAACCTTCAAGTTTGGATTGTCTTCAATTTCTGAAAGAACAGCATTTTCCAAGAAAAGACCAGCATCATGGACACCTTGTGGTTCAATGTAAACTTCAAAGTAAGCTTCGTTTGATCCACCACCATTGGTCCATGAGTGTTTCTTTGGGTCGAAAACACCACCAGATTCAGATGGCCTCTTCAATGGGGATCTCAAGGCATATTCAGAAAATTCCAAAATATCATCCAAGAAAGATTCGTGTTCACCCAAAACAACAAAAACCGAGTAGCCTGGCTTGGAGTAAGTTGGGATTCTTGACCAATCAGAGTTCTTCTTGTCTGGGGTATTACCTGGGGAAACAACCAAAGATTGAACATTCAAATCACCAACCAAAGTTGCACCTCTGTCTGGTTCGGAAAAGAATGAGTATTGAACAACATCTCTAGCTTCGTTATCATAGTATGAGTGACCTTCAGTGTGTTGGATTTTGTCAGCACCCAATTTAACCCATGGGGAAACCAAAATCAATGACCTTGGGTATGGTAATTCTGGGTTTTGTTCCTTGTACAAGTATTGAGTGAAAGTAGTAGACAAGTGACCACCAGCAGAATCACCAATAAATCTGAAATCGGTGTTACCGTCCTTAGCCAATCTGGTGTAAGTAGCAGTCAATTCATGCAATTGAGTCAACAATTCGTTACCATAGGAAGCCAATGAGTAGTCCAAGAACAAAACAGACAACTTTTCTCTCTTTGATGGTTCAACCAAGCTGTAAATGGCAAGCAAACTTTGAGCTTGAGTTGGAGCAGTTTGACAATAGTATCCACCACCGTGCAAGTAAATAATGATTGGGTCATCCTTTGATCTGTTTTTGGCTTCAACAACCCAAATGGAGTTTTTGTCGTATCTGACATTGTAGTTGTTCAAACCTTGAGTAACTCTTGGAAATTGCCATGCGGTGACTGAAAACAAAAATGAGTTGGAGTAAGCTGAAACAATTTTAGCATCAAGAATTGGGAAAGCCAATGATTTTCTGCAAAACAACACCTTCAATGATTGAGTCAAATTGTTTCTGTATCTTTCGTTGATACCACCAGAAATTGGGAAAGTAATAATGAGCCAAATTGATTCAAAGATCAAACTAGCTAAAACTTGTAAACCGTGAAATGAAACCATCTTTGCAATTGATTGATGTTCAATAGTAATTTGTTAAAGAGAAGAAGTAAAGAATGGAGTTGGATATCTCATCAATTGATGGGAAAATTGATGCCATATTTATAATCTTATTCGGAGTTTGGTTGGAAGTAAAACTGTGGAGCAATTCCACGGATATAGGGGTGTGGTGGTGGAGGATATAGCAAGCATAGTTGGAAGATTCTTTGTTTCACAAAGATATCATAATCGTACCCGTGCACTCCCACTCTTCCACCTGGGATGTATTATTGCGTTCCTTAAAGAGCAATTAAGTTTCATTTTTAGACGCTTATTAATTCTTCAAAATGTTCTATTTTTTAATTTTGTACATTTGCAGCTCTTTGTGAAACAGCCTCGAGACGGTTTTCGTACAAGATACACATCAAAGAAACAATAGCAAGCTACAGCAATCGCAAAACGAAGGAATGTAATCTTCTTGCACGGTCGACTTGATCCCGAATGTGGAAGGGCGTCCAACTTTCAAGTATTTCGAATTCTAGAAACAATTGTGGTTATGACGTTTTGTAAAGGAGAGGATCAAAGAACGTTTTCTTTTTTTAATTTACCCGCCAATGGTAGGAGTAATTGAAACTCAACATATAAGCACTAGCACTCTCACTTCTCCTTGTACACGGAAGTGAGTAGCTTAACGTTCACATTAGTGGCATCAACGTGGAGCCTGCCCGGTCAATTGTAATCTTCTGTGTATTAACCCTTTCGTTGGTTAGTAAATCAAGGGGAATTTTTGCAGGAAGGAAAATAAAGTTGCGTGGGTAAGTCGTTTGTTTCGTTATCCGTTCCGAAGAACACAAAGCGCACCATCCAGCCCTTAAATACAGTACACAAACCACATCCCCTTAACAATGTCGTAATTTTTATCACTGCACTCCGTGAACTGTAGGAGACATACTCATGTAAAGGGTACTTCAATTGAACTCGAGGCAGTTGCGCCAAACCAGGTTGATGCCTTTGAAACATCATTAGCGAAGAAGCAGTGGAGCATATTTTACTTCATAACGTTAACTTTGCTCTCTCAATTGGAAATAATTGTAGCTAAAAAAAAAATAATTCAACTATATCCATCTAGTATGCAGAACGCCAACCTCAATGGCTCCTATTTCATAAATTAGTTGTAATTGTTCGATAAATGCACAAAAATGATATTTATCGAAAGCAAATGAAGAGAGAAACAACAAGTCAAGACCAAATTTAAACCATCGTGCGTGTTAACAGGTTGTGGAAGTAGCAATCATCGGTGATATTGTAAACAACTGCCGAGTGAAAGCACTTATGACGAAATAGCACCTGTTTAAGATATGTAACAAGTTATGCCACACAGTAAGGTGCGTTTTGTTTTGCCGCCAAATCTTTTCGTGTGCATAAACATATTTCCGGAATTGTATCTTTGCTACTTATTCGTCATTTGCCAATGTAATGTTCTCCAATGAATGAAATGCCTAATTCGGTGGGAGGTGTACGTAGCTACATCTGGGTTGGCTATTACCACGTTTGGTAAAAAGGACGATAACTTACTCATGCTTTATGTTTGTGCGTATACGCTTTTGCTCTCCTTCTATGGGAGATGAATTTTTTAAGCATTTTGTGTCAAAAAAAACATCCACAGCCTTGAACTATGTATTCCCCGGTATTATTATGCTGATGCTAACTCCACCTTGGCTGTCATTGACTTACGACTACTTCTCAGGGTTAATTCGGGACCACCAAAAAGTCGGTTTAATACAGGCAATATGGGCAGTGTATTCTCTACATAGCTTACAATACTTGTCTCTCTAGGCGCAACTGCAAACCGATACATTTCTAGTATTTCAAAGTGTGTTGGTCTTCTTTTTTTGCTGGCTTTAGTAGGTGGTATTGTATTACTTTTGCACTGTCTCCTAGAGTTTACACAAATGACAAAATCATTCTGCAATCTCAAGAACGTCATTGCCATGAATTTCCTTCTCTTGCAGAGAATGACCCATTACACAAAGTAAACAATTATATCCCCGGGTAATAATATAAGACCATTATTTTTGGACCCACAACTCTCCCAAAGAGCCACATTGAAAATATCTAGATAAGGTTCAGCTCGTTGATTAGTAATAAGAGCCAAAAATCCCGCCTGGATCCACAATAGCATCGGCAAAGTTAAGATTTAGAATTAGTGTTCATGGGTAGATCTCGAAACAACTAACAAAAGAATCGGAGATCGTGCCACATTCTAAGCAATGAGGAGAAAATTGTGAGCCAAAAATATCGTTGGGTGGAGGGGGGGGGGAGCTGTGTAGGAACCTCTAGCATTCCCCTTAATGTTATCTCAAGTGCAATATTGTAAGGAACCGACCATCTTTTCCACTCAAAGTTAATCAGATCTAGCCTATTTTTCTCATTAGTAAGTTTGGAAAGGCTGCAAAAGAGAAAAAATAAGAAAAGCTAAGCCGCACGATTACAAATTTGAGACTTGATCTAGACTCAATGGCAATAATTGGTTACGGAATCCATAAGGTACTGAGGTTACAGCTTTTGGGGGCCAATGTTATTGGTCAAAGATAAAATCATCTAGAGAATCGATTGAACTTGTATAACCGGAGGGGGATCACTTTATCCTGGGAAACAAAGGGTCATACACAATATCTAGCCTGATGACTCTTGTTGAAATTGGGTTTGCCTTTGAAATACCACTTAGAAAATGGTTTTGTTCCTTAGAGAAAGAAATGTAATTCATCGATGTAAACTCTAATCAATACGCTATGTATCTCTATACTCAAGCTCTAACCCCATCAAGTACACTATTCACTTCTTCAGCAACTGCTTGAACATCATTTTCAGCAACTTTACCATTTGCTTTGGTTATTTGCGTGGTATCAACAATTCTCAACTTCTTTGCTTCGTCACCAACAACCAATGTTTTGTTTAAAAACTCAGTGATTTTAATGACACCAAAATACTCCACCTTGTTCAAATTCTTTAGTTGTAAATGTGGGGTTTTTCTCAATTTCCTAATGATGGTATTTTCGAAAAACAAAACAGAATCGTGAACACCCCAGGGTTCAACTGCAATATCGACATAAGCACCATTTTCACCATCAGTCTTGTATTCATGTACTCTAGAGTCAAAACTTCCACGTGAATCCTGCTTCTGTGGTACCAAGGGAGAATTGATTGCATGTTTGGCCCATTCCATCACATCGTCACGGAAACTCTCATGTTCACCAACAAGAACAAATGTTGAGTATCCTTTACCATTCAAAGTGGGGATATCGCTCCAGTCACTTGCATTGTATTCAAGATTTCCTGGTGAAACCAAGAGATCAGCATGGTTGGTATCTCCAAGCAAGTCAACACGACGGTCTTCAGTGAAAATGTGTGCTTGAATCATATCACGGTCTTTATTCTCATGGAATGAATTACCAGGGGTGATTTGATGTTCATCAGGAATAATTTTAACCCATGGACTAATCAAAACTGCTGATCTTGGCCAAGGCAATTTTGGATTCTTTTGTTGCTTGAGGTATTGCAACAATACAACTGCCAAGTTTCCTCCTGCTGAATCTCCCATGATAACTATATTGTCATTACCTTCTGAAGCCAATTTGTCATAGGTGGCAACCAATTCATACAATTGTGAGCCAATAAGGCTTCCTTTACCCGCCAACCCATACTCTTGGACTAAAATGGAAGTTTTCAGTTTTTTCTCTTCGTCAAGTAAATGGTAAAAGCTCAAGACAGATTCTATTTGCGATGGTTGCGTCTCTAAGAAATATCCACCTCCATGACAATAGATGATGATTGGATCAGATTTGGATCTGTTTTTAGCTTCAACGAGCCAAATGCTTTGCTTATCATATCTCTTTCCATAGTTGTTCAATTTGGTCAATCCAGGGTACAAAAGTTTCAACAATCTATTAATAATGAAATAATTACTCATGATTCCAACGTATACTGCATCTTTAACTGACAAAGATAAACCAAAACGGTAAATTTGTAACTTCAATGAATTGATCAAACTGTTTTTAAACTTTTCATTAGCACCACCAAAGAATGGGTATCTTATGATAACCCAAAGGAGTTTGATTGGGAGACTGAGTAGAAGAAGTAAGCCTTTGAGTGAAATCATTTCTCGTAATTGGCTTGGGCTATTAAGATGGGGAAGGGATGGAAATAACGTGAAATGAGTTCTCTTTATTGTATCATGAGCCCGGGAAGAACGAGGGTTTTCCACTGTGGATTTATTCTATTTTTATTGAAAGCGGAAACAAGGTGATGCTTTTCTCTCAAATTCAGTGTGTGGGGGAGGGGGAGATGTCGCACAATAGAAATCACATGCCAAACCAATCTAAGAAAGAAAATAATACCGAGAACCATTTCAATTAGAGCAGTAAGTAGATTACTTGAGTAAACCCCATGACCTAAGAACCTTCCCTCGGAGCCACCTCGCCTTGTTCCCGACGTTTACAAACAATTCTGCTCTTCAACCACCTTGGGCCTAGTACAAAACATTGCAAACTCAAAAGATCCAAGGGCTCATGTGCAAGTATGTATATGCAGGACATCTATAAAATAAATAACCGGGACCCCTGAGGGGAATTAAGAAATTAGAATACCTTTGAGGTTGTTGAAGTTGAATGGAAGCCAAATGTACAACATAAATAGTGTGGAAAACCTTTCGTGTATTACAGGTTGTGCAATTTTCCAACGATTTTACATCCAGAAAATCAAGTTCAGAGGAGTCTTTGAGCCTGTCAAGGTTTTGTCACTAATGGTGTTGTCACTCGGATCAACCAAAACCTGACCTCATGTAAGAGAATGCCCACAAGGCTATTAATATTTTAAACTCTATTCACTTCTATAAATAAATCTTACATTGTTGATTATTCATCACAACCATAGAGATTGTCTACAGTTGCAGTCATGCACTCACCGGCGAGCTTTTCATTACCGTGTGCACTGGTCTTACGAGGTTTTCTGTTTCCTCACCAACAATCAAAGTCCTGTTTAAAAACTCAACAATCTTTACGACCCCAAAGTACTCTACTTTATCTAGATTTTCTACCTTCAAAAATGGTGCTTTCCTCAATTTTCTAATTATGTTATTCTCAAATAAAACGACAGCATCGTGAATACCCCAGGGCTCGACAACAATATCAATGTAAGCTTTATCCTGACCATCACTCTTGTACTCGTGCACTCTGGCATCAAATACCCCATTTGAATCGGGTTGTGGCACCAATGTTGATTGAATCGCATGTTTAGCCCATTCTAGTATATCATCACGAAAGACCTCGTGTTCACCAACAAGAACAAATGTTGAAAATCCCTTATTGTTCAATGTAGGAATGTCGCTCCAGTCGTCAGCTTTGTATGGCAAATTACCGGGAGATACTAATAGACTTTTGTAATCATTTACTCCAAACATTGCCTTCATTCGTCCTTTGTTTCCGGCAAATCGCCCATTCAATATATCGCGTTTTTCATTCTCATAGTACGAGTGTCCTGGAGCCATCTGATACACATCGGGAACAATTTTGACCCAAGGACTAATCAAAACTGCAGACTTTGGCCATGGCAATTTTGGGTTCTTTTGTTGTTTCAAGTATTGTAGTAACGCAATTACCAAATTACCACCGGCAGAATCACCCATCAATACAATATTGTCATTACCTTCTGAAGCCAATTTATTATATGTAGCAACCACCTCGTATAATTGCGAACCTATGAAATTTCCTTTACCCGCCAACCCATATTCTTGTACCAATATTGAAGTTTTCTGTTTCCTTTCATTGTCAAGCAAATGGTAAAAGCTCAATACTGCTTCAATTTGCGTTGGTTGCGTTTCAAAAATGTAGCCACCTCCATGACAATAGATGATGATTGGATCAGATTTGGACCTGTTTTTAGCTTCAACGAGCCAAATACTTTGCTTATCATATCTCTTTCCATAGTTGTTCAACTTAGTTAATCCAGGGTACAAAAATTTTAAAAATCGATTAATGATGAAGCAGTTCTTCATTACGCCAACTTCAGCAGCATCTTTCACTGACAAGGATAGCGCAAGTCGGACGAATTGCACTTTCAATGAATTGGTTAGGCTATTTTGGACCTTTTCATTGATCCCGTCAACAAATGGGTACCTAATAGCAAGAAGAGTCAATTTGATCGGTATACTAACTAGTATCAATAAGCCCCTTAGGGATATCATAGCGGCTTGTGTCTGAAAAGTGACCGGTTTTATTTGTACGTGTGTAGATCTCTTCGTAATATTGAATTGAATCGATGTCTAACGAGCCCCAGCAAACAAGGTGCTTTTTGACAAAACACGTCCTCCGATTTGGAAATGGCAGTAGCCTGAAAGATACAAGTAGGTCTGTCACCTGTCACCAAAACACTTAAAGAACTAAATTCTTTTAGTTCCATTTGTGTGGGGTGTGCTGTCGCGCATTAGATCACAAGCAAAACATGTCAAAACTAGACAGCGGGGCAAACGAAAATAAAATCCCCACCACATTGGTATACTCCCTCATCTTCGTTCCTATTACTAAAACTTTTCCCTCATGGGATCTTTTCCAACGCCAATTGAATGAATCTAGGCCGATAGGGATGAATAATCTGGGAACTATTGTATTGTGATACCTCAATGTTTTGGGATATTTGATTACTTTAGTCCTATCTACGTCTATAAATCAAAATAAGCCAGTTCCCTGTACTGTAGCTGTTTGCCTTTCGAAAACCAACTAGAGCGTCGCTAACCAGCGGATACTCCTTCTACTCGCGACCTCTTTGCATAGCCAGAGGGTCGCAGTTTTTCCTCGTCTTTACAAACAACTAACGTCTTATTCAAGAACTCCACTATCTTGATAACACCAAAATATTCCGCTTTATTCAAATCATTTACCTTCAATTGCAGATTCTTGGATAATTCGCCAGTAATGGTGTTTTCAAAACACAAAACGGAATCGTGAATGCCCCAAGGTTCGACAACAATATCAAGATAGGCATCATTCTCATCATTTGTCTTGTACTCATGCACTTTGGTATCAAATACCCCATTTGAATCAGGCTGTGACACCAAAGGTGACCGAACTGCATATTTGGCCCACTCTAGTATATCATCTCGAAAGACTTCATGTTCTCCGAGAATGATAAATGACGAGTAACCTCCGTCATTCAAAGTGGGGATATCACTCCAGTCACTTGCATTGTATTCAAGATTTCCTGGTGATATTAAAAGGTCAGCATGGTTGATATCTCCAAGCAAGTCAACACGACGGTCTTCAGTGAAAATCCGAGCTTGAAGCAAATCACGATCCTTATTTTCATGAAATGAATGGCCGGGAGTTAGTTGATAATCATCGGGGATAACCTTCACCCATGGACTAATCAAAACCGTTGATCTTGGCCACGGCAATTTTGGATTCTTTTGTTGCCTGAGATACTGTAACAAGACAATGGACAAATTTCCTCCTGCTGAATCTCCCATCAATACAATATTGTCATTACCTTCTGAAGCCAATTTGTCATAGGTGGCAACCAATTCGTATAATTGTGAGCCCACGAGATTTCCTCTACCCACTAAACCATATTCAAGTATCAATATCGAAGTTTTCTGTTTCTTTTCGTCTTCAAGTAAATGGTACAACCCCAATACTGTTTCGAGTTGAGACGGGTGTGTTTCCAAGAAATATCCACCTCCATGACAATAGATGATGATTGGATCAGATTTGGACCTGTTTTTAGCTTCAACGAGCCAAATACTTTGCTTATCATATCTCTTTCCATAGTTGTTCAACTTAGTTAATCCAGGGTACAAAAATTTTAAAAATCGATTAATGATGAAAAAATTACTCATGATTCCAACGTACAAGGCATCTTTAACTGATAGGGCTATTCCTAGACGGAGAAATTCCAATTTCAACGATTTGCCTAAGCTGTTTTTAAATTTCTCGTTGGCTCCCCCAAAGAACGGATACTTGATGATCACAAAGAGTAGTTTAATTGGAAGACTGAGCATGGCCAAAAGGCCCAAAAGTGAAAGCATTTTCCGTGAGATATATGAAGTGAGGCTAGGAACTCTGTGTTGCTTGTTGTGTTGAAGCGTATAGAACAATGATGTGGACCTAGTTGATTCCTCGGGCTCGACATATGCGACTAGACGCGTGGTTGAGACGACCCATCCCATTTATACACCTGCATAACGAGAAGCAATGATGTTGTGTCTTTGTACCATCAATGACGCTGAAACGACAACAAAAGAGCGTGTGTGTGGGGTTTCTTTTCCTTTCGGTATAACTCTGAGTCGGAAATGGAAAATCAGAAATACTGCATTAAATCCGCAGCGGAAACAAAAAATATAAAATGAGATTTTGCAACACAAGCGTGGGTGCAATAATGGAAACCAATGGCTTGCTCGTTGCATAATCATTTCTGTTTCTACTACAGTTCACTTCAATTACTGAATATAACTACACAACATTACAGAAAAATTCGCAATCTCGGTTCGTCTTTGACGTTTGAAAAATCTAATCATTTTGCTTCACCACCAAAGTCTTGTTCATAAATTGGGCTATCTTGACAGTACCAAAATATTCCACGGTATCCAAGTCTTTCAACTGTACACCCTTTTCTATCAAAGCGAGGGCATTGGCCTCAAAGAAAATGGCCGATTCGTGTATACCCCAAGGCTCAATGACCAATTCTACATACGCATTATCTTCATTATCATCATCACCGTTTTTAAACTGGTGTATTTTAGAGTTGAACCTACCACCCGAGTCCTGCTTCGGTGGCTGCAAAGAAGAGTTCAATGCGTACTTGGCCCATTCCAATATATCATCACGAAAAATCTCGTGCTCACCAGCAATTACAAATGTAGAATATCCTTTACCATGTAAAGTTGGAATATCACACCAATCGCTGACTTTGTATTCAACATTCCCCGGTGAAATGAATAGATTTGCATAACTGGTGTTACCAAACAAATCACTTTGCCTCTTGCGATCAAGCATAAAGCTTGCTTGGACCATGTCGTACTGCTCATTATCGTGATACGAGTGTCCAGGTGTAAGTTGAAATTCATCAGGTACAAGCTTTATCCAGGGAGAAATAAGCACCAAAGATCTTGGCCACGGTAACTTTGGCGCTTGCTGTTGTTGCTGTTTCAAGTATTGCAAAAACACAATCAGCAAGTTACCACCACAAGAGTCCCCCATCAATACAAAATTGTCATTCCCCTCTGAGGCCAATTTAGTATACGTTGCTGCAAGCTCATATACTTGCGTGCCAATAAGATGTCCATGACATGCTAAGCCATATTCAAGCACCAAGATCGACGTCCTGCGTCTCTTCTCCTCATCAAGTAAGTAGTAAATACTTAATAAACTTTCGATTTGCTGAGGTTGAGTCTCAAGAAAGTAACCACCGCCATGACAAAAAATAATAATGGGATCTGAATTAGACCTCTCCTCAGCTTCCACAATCCAAAAACTTTGCTTATCGTATCTTTTACCATAGTTGTTTAACGTGGTCAAGCTAGAGTGTAATGTCTTGATGAATGTGTTGATGACAAAGTTTGTACTCGCAAGGGCCAAAAAAGAACTATCCAGCACTGATAAAGATATAGCAAATTTGCAAACTTCCAACTTTAAAGCTTTGACAAGACTGCTGTGGTACTTTCCCCCTTTCGCACCTCCGTCAAGGGGGTATTTAATGGCTACCCAAAGTAGTCTCAATGGGAGACTCAAGACGATCAAGAATCCTGTAATTGACACCATGAAAACTCTTGATTTGTTGAACAAGTCAAAAAAAAGGTCATTCTGGGAACCTGGAAAAGAATTGCCCTTGTTTTTGTATACGGCATCGTCTCAAACATATTGTATGAAATTAGATCTATTTTAGATTTTAGATAAGCCTAACCAATGGTGTGGCTTTATGTGCGGAGTTCATATACTCTCCCCTTTTGTAACTCCTGAAATAGACGATCGACGATATCCAGAATGACTAAAATTAGCATCATAGAACCATTTTAAAAAGTGCACGTGGTCCACTGGACAATACCCTTTTGGCAAGACTAAAGCCCTAAACCCCATTACAAGGGATCCGGTTTTCAACCAATAACTACACGATACTAAGACTAACTCGTTAGTATAAATATATATTCTAAACTATCAATCATATTTTACTTTAAGCTCTAAGAATCTGAGAATCTTTGCTTTTGAGTCAGAAACAACACAAGGGCACTCATTTTGGTCCCAATTACAACACTTCATTCAAGAACAGGGCAATCTTTGCAGTTCCCAAAAACTTGTCTTGATCCAAATCCTTTAAGGTCAAACTTGGCTGTTTTTCCAACTGCTGAGTCACTTCATCTTCAAAAAGTAACGGAGATATGTGGATTCCCCATGGCTCAAGAACAACATCAATATACGCTTCGTCGTTCCCAGAAGACTTGTATTCATATAACTTAGGATTGAAAATTCCCCTTGAATCTTGCTTTGGCACAATCAATTGAGATTTGAGTGCATACTTGGCCCACTCGCAAATGTCATCCCTAAATAGTTCATGCTCACCCACTATGACAAATGTAGAGTAACCTTTATTGTTAAAAGTTGGAATATCACTCCAATCACTAGCATTGTATGGTAAGTTCCCAGGAGACTTCAACAAGTCAGCGTAGTTACTATCACCAAACAACCCTTTCCTTCTCTCTCCACCTCTAGAAATAGACCCTTTCAACATATCGTACTTCTCATTTTCATAGAATGAGTGACCTGGAGTGAGTTGATAGGCATCGGGAACAATCTTAACCCAAGGGCTGACCAAGACCGTTGACCTTGGCCATGGCAATGCTGGGTCATTTTCTTGTTTCAAATACTGCAAGAATGTGATTGCCAAGTTACCACCGGCCGAATCTCCCATCAAAACAAAGTTTGTGTTACCTTCCGAAACCAATTTCTTGTAAGATGCTGCCAATTCATGCAATTGTGTTCCAACAAGGTGTCCATAGCATGCCAAGCTATAGTCAAGACACAAGACCGATGTCTTCTTTCTCTTCTCCTCTTCAAGTAAATAATACGCATTCAACAATGATTTAACCTGATCCAGATTAGTGTTGAGTCTATATCCACCACCATGGAGATAAATGATAATTGGATCTGTTTTGGATCTGTTTTCAGCTTCAACGAGCCACACGTTGAGTTTATCATATGATTTTCCATAATTGTTCAAGTTAGTCAATCTTGGGTATGCTGGTTTCAATCCGTTAATGACCTGCTGAGTTGATTTTTTAGCAACATAAACACTGTCTTTAAGCGATAATGACAACACAAACCTAACTACCGTCAATTTGATTGAATTGCGCAAATCATTCTTAAACTTCAAACCGGATCCTCCAAAGAAGGGATACTTTAAAATCACGCAAGCAATATTAATTGGGAGTTTAAAAACCTTGAATATAGTGTCGAGTGATATCATTCTGGATTATTCAGTAGATAAGCTGGAGTTTGACGGGCTTTGGTGTCGAGGGAATGGATCAGTAGCAACTTGGCAAGGAACGTTGGCTCCCTTATATACTTTCACACAGTAGACTTCATGTGGGTAAAAGATTGAGTATTATATAGGACTGGTTAAAAATAATTATTTTAGTTGAGGGAATCTTTTATTTTGTGTGGGGTGGGGTTATCTAGTAAGATCCAGCATACGCATAAAGTCGGTCTCATTCAGCGTTATCTATGATCCAGCATGTACTCTTGTGTTTTGTAAAATTACCGAGGCTGGGCCCCGCTTCTTCGCACACCACTTGAAGCTATTCCACGAAGGAAATAAGTGCTTTTGCAAGGTTAGATCTACATTGGTCGTTTCCTGGCGCTTGTTGACTTTGGATGTACAAACGATATTGATATAAACTTATCGGTCGATATTCAAACACAGCTACACTAAACAATGCCATTAAATTATATACTATCACAACACTTTATTTAAGAACAGGGCTATCTTTGAAGTCCCCAAGAACTTGTCTTGATCCAAATCTCTCAATGACAAATTTGGTTGCTTCTCTAACTGCTTAGTCACATCATTTTCAAAAAGCAATGGCGCAACATGAATTCCCCATGGCTCAAGAACAATATCAATATATGCTCCATCGTTCCCAGAAGACTTGTATTCATATAACTTAGGATTGAAAACTCCTTTTGAATCTTGCTTTGGCACAATTAACGGTGATTTTAGTGCGTATTTAGTCCATTCACAAATATCATCTCTGAAGAGCTCATGTTCACCAAATATAACAAACGTGGAGTAACCTTTATTGTTAAAAGTTGGAATATCACTCCAATCACTAGCATTGTATGGTAAGTTCCCAGGAGACTTCAACAAGTCAGCGTAGTTACTATCACCAAACAACCCTTTCCTTCTCTCTCCACCTCTAGAAATAGACCCTTTCAACATATCGTACTTCTCATTTTCATAGAATGAGTGACCTGGAGTGAGTTGATAGGCATCGGGAACAATCTTAACCCAAGGGCTGACCAAGACCGTTGACCTTGGCCATGGCAATGCTGGGTCATTTTCTTGTTTCAAATACTGCAAGAATGTGATTGCCAAGTTACCACCGGCCGAATCTCCCATCAAAACAAAGTTGGTGTTACCTTGTGATGCTAATTTTCTATATGTGGCTGCCAATTCATACACTTGTGTTCCAACAAGATGTCCATGACAGGTCAAACTGTAATCAAGAACCAACACTGACGTCCTTCTTCTTTTTTCCTCATCAAGCAAGTGATAAGCATTCAAAAGCGATTCTACTTGCGCTGGATTGGTATTGAGCCTGTAACCACCACCATGCAAATAGATGATAATGGGGTCACTTTTAGACCTATTTTCAGCTTCAACGAGCCACACGTTGAGTTTATCATATGATTTTCCGTAATTGTTCAAGTTAGTCAATCTTGGATAGGTTGATCTCAAATTGTTGATTACTTGTTGAGTTGTTTTTTTGGCAAGGTAAGCACTATCATTAATAGACAAAGAAAGACCGAATCTGAATATTGTCAACTTCAATGAATTTTTCAAACTGTTTTGGAATTTCAAGTTTGCACCACCAAAAAAAGGATATTTGAGAATCACTAAAAGTAGCTTGATTGGAAGGCTGAGAATCTTTAATATAGTAACGAGTGATACCATTTTGACGTCGGTTCAAGAAGTTAGTGAAGGCAATGGGATTTCGATTTTGAAAGAAATGGATATTTATCAGGGCCAGTTGGGGAATTGTGGCTACTTTATATACGTTTTGTACTTTCGTGTGATAATTGTTGTCGGATATAAAGATTGTTCCTAATTTATCTTGGAATTGATCCAAAAATTGGAAATTTCTCAATTTTAATTCTACCTAATGCAGCGACATCCTACCAATTTCATCCTTTGCTCCACCGGCATCTTTACATTCACCTCGGTACCTTCTTGCTCGGCTTCTGCTATAGACCACTCAATAGTGGACAATCAATCTCAACTATGGGGAAGAGAGTAACACAAAAAGTGATTTTGACTTTTGCCGCTTGCCGCTTCCCGCATACATAAGTTTATCCGTGCATCAGCTATCGATAGTTGCAAAAGATTTCGTTATACGTCTGTTTATTATGACACAATGCTAAATTTTGATTGCGAACTGAGTCTATATGTGATCCACAAGTCAAGTTCTATTTCCAGAGCACGACTACAATTGCAAGTGATATCATTTAAACGTAACCCTCTTGCTCCGCTTATAATGTCTTGTCTAAAAACTTTGTAATCCTAACAATTCCAAAATACTCCTTATCATCCAAGTCGCTCAACTTTAACAGTGGCTGTTTCTCCAACTTCTTGATAACGTTATTCTCGAAAAACAAAACCGAGTCGTGAATACCCCAAGGTTCAACAACAACATCAACATACGCATCACCAACTCCTTGACTTTTGTATTCTTGTACTTCGGAGTTGAAAATTCCACCCGAGTCCTGTGTCTGTGGTACCAAATGTGATTTAATGGCATATTTGCACCATTCTAAAATATCATCTCTAAAAACCTCATGTTCACCAAGAATAACAAATGTTGAGTATCCCTTGTTGTTTAATGTGGGGATATCATTCCAATCACTGGGTTTGTATGGCAAATTTCCTGGTGAGATCAACAAATCGGCGGGGCTTCTTTTACCAAGTAGTTCAGTTTGACGTACAGGATCTTTGGCAAAATTTGAGCTAAGCATATCGTACTTTTCATTGTCGTGGTAAGAATGTCCTTTAGTGAATTGCTCCTTATCACCAACCAACTTAACCCAAGGACTAATCAACACGGATGACTTGGGCCATGGTAGTTTGGTATTCTTTTCTTGTTTCAAGTATTGCAAAAAGGCAATTGCCAAGTTGCCACCAGCGGAATCACCCATTAAAACAAAGTTGTCGTTCCTTTCTGAGGCCAATTTTTCATATGTTGCAGCTAATTCGTATAACTGTGTACCCACCAAGTGTCCATGGCATGCCAACTTATAATCCAAAACCAATATTGATGTCTTTTGCCTTTTTTTCTCATCAAGCAAACTATACATGCTTAAAACCGATTCAATTTGGAACGGACTTGTGTTTATAAAATAGCCACCTCCATGTAAATAAATGATAATTGGATCAGATTTGGTTCTATTTGGTGCTTCAACTAACCATATACTCTGATTATCATACCTTTTGCCATAGTTGTTCAAGTTGGTTACCCTGGGATACCATGGTTTCAATTTATCAATGACAGATTGTGTAGTGGTATTGGCGATATAAGCCGAGTCATGAACTGACAAAGTTAACGCAAACCGACAAAGTTCAATTTTTAACGAATTGGCTAAACTGTGCTCAAATTTTTTATTAACTCCTCCCACGAATGGATATTTTACAACCACCCAAAGAAGCCTAGCTGGAAGGGTAAGAATTTGTAAAAGACCCCTGATTGAAATCATTTTGCTAGCTACAGAACTGTGTAGGTAGTAAATGAAGCATGTGGGGAATCTTTTCCCTATTTATACATCAAAAGTCTACTCCAATTTTCCTTGTGTGGAGTCAAAAAAAAAATGTCTCGGTGCAGATCTTGTTAAATCCGCGCGCAAATCCGCTGTATTTGACAATTCTTTGTGGGGCGTGGGAAATTTTCGGATTTATTTGTGCTTTGAAGAAAGAAGTAGTTGTTATTTGTCAATGTTAAAATAATATGCCACATCGCATAGTTGTGCCTTGCGTAATCTGGTAATTCTATACACTGGAATCAAGGAAAAGTATTTGTTGCAGTAATCGAGGATCGGAGATATAACAAAAAAAACCACCACTTTGCAACTTTTTTTTATGAGGGGAATCAAACTGAATTTAGACCAAGTATATTGAAACTCTTTAGAGTAAACAAGCTTCCCCAATCTTTGGGATTGGCCTCACACCCTCAATCAAAAGTTAGAACATGTAATGCAATGATTAGAGCATTGGTGGATTGAGAATAATTCAAAACTAGCAGATGATTTTCCGTGGTTGGGAAAATACCATCTCTATAAGGGCAATCACATTAGCCTTATATAGTCCTTGTAAGACAAAAATGAGATTTTAGTAGCCAAAGAAGATGGACTAGGCCAATATATCTGTAATAGATTGCACTCACAAAAGGCTACAAAATATTGTGCTATATTTTTCTTACTCACTTTATCATTTTTGGTGTGGGTCTAATTTCAGTAAAGGGAAATTACCATCTTTGTATTTATTACATTTTGCACTGATTAGGTAAAGTATTACGTAACAATTTGTATGGGTGAAAAGAGGTCCGCTTCAAGAGAGTATAGAACTAAACAGAGACAAGGTGTTATCCCCCACGAGTATACAACAGAGTGGGACAACAGATTTGGGGACAGGCGACGAATCAGTGAAGGGTTTGATGAGTGAGCAGAAAAGGTACATGCTAGTTAATACACATTGGGATAAGCTAAGCGAGATGACTATGCCAATCTAATTTCCGTCTGCTTTGGTTTTGTATGCACGTGGCTCTTATTGTATATGTATATGTATATATAGATATATACATATATTTAGATATATATAGATATATATAGAAACACCAAGCACACCAAGAAATCCTTTAAGTCTCAAAGGGTGGATTTCGGACTTCAGTTTTGTTAAACATGAAACAAGTAACAATAAAAAGTACTCAGTCCTATTGTTCTTGAAAAAAATAAAAAAGACCATTACACAAACGACAATGTAGGCTTGTGTATGTGTGAGTGTGGTGTATAATGTAATGGCAATAGTAAATAAATTGGTTGGTTGGTTAGTAGTTTCTTCGTCGGCTTTAGAGCTACACTCAATATCAACAAACATGCGCTATTTTTTAGTCTTCCATGCATAGAAGTGGAAGAAGAAGAAGCTGAAGAAAGAGAAACACCACCTCATCACCGCTTTTCTACACAGTTTGATACTAGATGTCTTAGCAATGGGAGACTTAAAGACAATTTGTAGCCACTAAAACAATGGCACTTCATTACCCTCAAGCCAATAAAGTGAGAAATGGTTCGCTGATGGAGGAGTTGGACTGTGGTTCAAATGGGAATAGCAATTATATTGCTCCCAGGTACTGCATATAATTTGAAGAACCAAGTGACACAAACTGTAAACTTACGACATGACACACACAAAATCACTTGCAAATATATTACGAAGTAGTTTAGCAGAGCATATCACATGTTGTACGAATCAAAGAACCTAATCGCCAACAAACATTATACCATTGAAAAGTTGACACCTTTGACACAACTATGTAAGAGTGGAAAGTACAGTTTGGAGGCAGAATGCAGGAGCAAACTGAATAGTTTAAAATTGTAATTTTAATGAGAACTTTAGTTTCAGCAGCGACAAATATGCATACATGTAGTATGTGTGTATTATATTTTCTTGACCAGCAGTGAAAGAAAAGTGTTCTATGTAATACTTCAAAAGATTACAGAGTTATAATATCAGTCAAGCTACGAGGTGAAAACACTAATGATGTAACTAAAGTTGTCGTAAAATATTATCTCGGTTGTAACAGTTTCTACATCTTCGTTGCGTAATGATTTAGTTTATTTTTGCATGCTCTTGCTACATATTCTGAGTTTCAAAACTCAGTTGTTGTTGGTTGCTGTTACTGTGTCACCACCTAAAACTAACAATATTATGTTCTTGCTTTGGGACCTACTACCTGTGAGGCCTAACTTTTCTCTAATGTAGTGCTTCTTTACATACAAGCTTTGTTTTGAAGAGTATTGCATTACGTAGCTATTCTCTATTTTTTTGTCTTTGTTTTGTGTAAACTTATGATGAACCCAACCCGACAAAGAGAAATAGAAAAATCCAAAAGTCATTTAGTGTGATATAAAAAGACCATTTGATTTCCCTATTTCTCGTTTTCTTTTTCTATTTCTGTCGAACTTCCCTTTCTTTTACCATTTCATCTCGTATACAAAGCAGGTGATTACTATTTGATAATCACTTTAATCACATACCAAAATAAACTACACTACTAGATCAACACAATGTCCAAGGATCAACAACAAAACGAACCAGTTGTCGAAGAAGATGGTGGCGCTCAATTTCAATCATATTTGAACAATGATGGTATCGATGACTTGACTCCACAATCAAGAAAACACAGGGTCTCATCACTTTCGTTATCGGATTTAAACAACTGGCAAAATGGATTAACCAAATTGTCATCATCTTCATCTTTAAACAAGAATGGTAGCAATAGTAACTTGAAGAAGTCTTCATCAGCCAACTTGAAAAAGGTTGACTCGTTGGCCAAATTATCAAGAAATGCTTCCATCATTAAGAGAAATAAGAAGGATGTGATTGATCATGAAAGAGTTGCCTCTTATGCTTTTTGTTTTGATATTGATGGGGTTATATTGAGAGGACCAGACACCATCCCACAAGCTGTTGAGGCCATGAAGTTGTTGAATGGTGAAAACAAGTATAATATTAAAGTTCCATCCATCTTTGTCACCAACGGTGGAGGTAAACCAGAAAAACAAAGAGCTGATGACTTGAGCAAACGGTTAAATTGCACCATTACTCCAGATCAAATTATTCAAGGTCACACGCCAATGAAGGATTTGGTTGGTGTTTACGAAAATGTTCTTGTTGTTGGTGGTGTGGGTAATGTTTGTCGTAATGTTGCTGAATCATATGGTTTCAAGAATGTTTACACGCCATTGGATATTTTGAAATGGAATCCAGCTGTGTCTCCGTACCACGATTTAACTGAAGAAGAAAAGATTTGCACTAGAGATGTCGATTTCAGCAAAACACCAATTGATGCTATTTTGGTATTTGCGGATTCAAGAAACTGGGCCGCTGATCAACAAATCATTTTGGAGTTGTTGTTATCCAAGAATGGTGTAATGGGAACGCAGTCAACAACTTTTGATGAGGGCCCACAAATTTACTTTGCCCATTCTGATTTCATTTGGGCCACAAACTATAAATTATCAAGATATGGTATGGGTGCATTACAAGTTTCCATTGCTGCATTGTATCGTGAACATACTGGTAAGGAGTTGAAAGTGAATAGATTTGGTAAGCCACAGGTTGGTACTTTTAAATTTGCCAACAAGGTCTTGAGTCATTGGAGACAAGGTGTTTTGGATGAACATTTGAAGAAATTGAGTATAAATGATCCAAATGCCAAGGATGCTGATATCTTGATTAATGAAAACGGCGAAGAAATTATTAATCAAGAAAAGTTGGAAAGCTACAATTTTTCAGACTCTGAGGATGAAGAATCCGAAGATGAATTGGAAGCTGAAGAAAAAGAAAGAGAAGTTAACATTGGTGTTTCCAAGAAACAAGCACACAAGGATTACAAGGATGCTAAAAAGAACCTTGCTAAACTTGCAGAAGTTGGTAAACCTGACCAAATTACTTTACAATTACCACCAGCATCAACCGTCTATTTCGTTGGTGATACTCCTGAATCAGATATTAGATTTGCCAATTCGCATGATATTTCATGGTACTCCATCTTGGTTAAAACCGGTGTTTATCAAGAAGGCACTGAACCCAAATACAAGCCAAAACATTTATGTAATGATGTTTTGGAAGCGGTCAAATTTGCTATAGAAAGAGAACATGAAAAGGAATTGGCTGAATGGAATGAAACTGCTGGTGACGAAGATGCTTCTGCTGCTGCTTCTGCTAATAATGATAAGGGCTCAAGATTGAACTTTGCTGATTTGGTAATGACGCCAACTGAGAAGAAACAAAAGGAGGAAACCAAAAAGCAAACTGAATCTAAGGGGTTAAAGAGACCTGAAGATGCACCGGAAGCTGTTGAAGTTCCAGTTGGATTAGCTGAACAACTTGAGAAGTTGAAAGATGTCGGTAAATAGATACCATTAAAGCTTTTTATTCAAACTAGCGAATATATATTTAGACTGATTTTTTAGAGGGGACAATCAATGTAGATCAAGATATGTTCTGGCTACTAATCTGTGACACCACTGAATGATTTATGCTCTTTGTGTGTGGCTTTTTCAGCCATGACTTCAACCTGTTTGCCATTCTCACCTAGAGTATCGGGAATGGGGTAATCTGCACCTTCATCAACATCCTTAGCAAGTTTGTCAACCACACCTTCCACGATGGCCACAGCAAGGTTTTTAGCAGCACCTTCAACTACTTTTGCAACAGTCTCATCAGACACATTCTTAATGATTTCCTTGATTTGCTCAACATCATTGATTTTGCTCTGATCCGTAATTCCAGACTTCTCATTGTTTTCCACCAGAACAACCATGTCAATCTTTTGCTCCACTGTATCTCTAGCAATCTTTTCTATGGGCCCCTCTTCTATTTTATTGACAACTTGCTCAACTATTTCATCCATAATTTCTTGAGCAATGACTTCAGCAAAACATCCCACATCTCCGTCTTCCTTGGCAGCCACGTTAACTTTATCATCAGCCTTAATTACAGTCGAGTCGGCTACATTCTCCACAAACCTACCCAAATCGTTATCAACCGCATTTTCAAGTTTTCCCACCAATTCCCCCACTATCTCTGTAGCACCATCATTCTCGTGGCCGGTTTCTCTAAAATAATTTTCAATGAATGCTTCAAAAACTTCTATCCCTGTTTTCGCATCTTCAGTATCATCATTTTGTTTAACAGGATAGGCTTTGTCATCTTGATTGGAATCAAGTTCAACAATCTTCCGACAAACTTGATTCATAGGCTCATTCTCTAATTTTGCACGCCCTCCGCTTTCTATGTCGTCGACCATCACAGGAGCCACACTCATCGCTTCCGCTGCATTCTCACTAACACCAACAGAAGTATCTGCACGTCTCACTACCATAACCAAATCATGTGCCAAACTCTTCAAGGTCAGCAGATCATTCGAAACCAACACTTTAATATCCTGTAATTGATTGCGTTCACACTCTTCAACATCATCAAACTCATTGCAGTACCACAGGTTTGACATGTCCTCTTCGTCAAAGTTTGTACAAACAATGTAATCGAATAAGCCAATAACCTCGGCATACACTTCTTTCCTAACAACAGCCTCACTCAATTGAAGTCTAATATCGAACATTTGTGCTTCTGTTTTGCAATCCAAAATTGATTTAATCATCCCCATACATTCAAGTAAATTCAGTTTGATATCACCAATGAAATTTATCATGTTCATAACCGCATGAACTTGAAGTCTTCCTTCCATAGTTGGTAACTCAAGGTCTTCAAGTTGAATGCCAAGTGATTCTGGTGTTTGGTCATAAAAAAATTGGTGGAATTGATAGGGTAATGTGTTGTATCGAAATTGTGGTGTTGACACAGGGGTATCAGCTGCGTTAGGAGCATCGACAATAGCAGTTGTTGCAGTTGCAGGGGTGATAGTGTTTAAGATTATATGGTCTTGTAAGTCATCTGAAGATGACAGAGATGAAGACATTGTGGGTTATGTTGACTTGTTGGTAAAAATGGGGGTTTGTTCTTATGTGGTAATTTTGTTGCAAAAAAATAGAAATGTGTGAACCACCAAACACCAAAATCTCACCCCGCAATACTTTGAAGAGAGACCACATAGCATTAACCAAGCGGTTATCATACATTCGATTATCCATGTGCTCACAGTCTGTGCAAATCTATATAAAACGATTTTCATTATCTTGGGGCAAACCTCACTTGTTTCTTGATTGCCGATTTCCGTTCCCGATCAGCTCTCACAACAGCCAAATGCTTCAATTTTTCATTCACCAAATCGAGCTTACCTCTAAGCTCTTTCAATTGCCTTTCATAAGCCTCAACTCTTGCCAACTTGGTCGTTTCTCGTTTCACCAATCTTTTATAATGCTTCATTGTGGTATAGAGTATGCTATTTTCATCAAATACGCTGCCGAGTATCGCATCAACAAGTCTATTGTAAGTTTGCTCCAATGAGGGTGTGATAAGACGAGTTGGGTTTCCAGGATTAATCGGTGGTAGGGACCTTATTTCAAAACAGTAATCAATTCGACAAACCAAATTGTTGACAATTGCTTTTATAACTTCAGCTGCCGTGTTCCTGACTCTACGGATCTCTTCGTACTTTTCTCTTTGCGAGTTGGCAAAAAACTCCATATTTGCAATATTGTATGTGAGAGTCAACGATTGACTGTGAAGTTTTTCGATACGCTTGTTTTGAAAGAACTGTTTTAGTCGTGGAATGATTACATCAAGTCGTACACTCTGTGATAGCCGTGCTTTTGACGCACGAGAAGATGTAGACGCACTCATGAGAGCATAGACGATTGGATCCATGTGTGATGCTCAATGGTAAAGTTAATGTAAGAGATTGATTATGGAATTGTATTTTGTTGCAAAAAAAAAGGACCAAAGAAAATTGCTACAGAATCAGGGCTCACGTGACGGAGAAGCAAATTCAAAATGGACTTATACAAACCATGCTCAGCCATGTCTCTGTCGTTTTGTCCATGACACTTCCTCCAAGCCAAAGACATGATCATTTTACTCCACCTGGTCAAGATGTCGTATAACCTGTTCCTCTGCACGTTCGTCAACTTGCTCTAAGTTCTCTCTCATCTCCTCTACTACAGGCTGCTGGAGCTCAGGTGGTGCATGACGTGGACGACGCACATCATGGGGATGTTGTTGCTTGATTTTAGACAACATAATCCAATACCAAGGAGGTAGCAATAGTATAACTAAAGCTTCCTTCACCAAATCAAACTTCCAAATGCCATTTTGTTTGAGTAGCTTCCTCTTTTTGATTCTTCCATCTCTAGAATCCGCTTCCAAGTGTGTAGCATCTCCGTCATCATTGTAATGAACACTTCCAAGGATAACTTCTCTACTACACCACCAAAAATGTCCCAAACCAAAACTCATAACGTAAAACCAAATCATTGGGTTTCGAAAAACATTCCAAAAACTCCGTAAGCCGAAATTCCAATTGTTACCATTTCCATTCTGTGTCGGCTCGTTGTTTTGCCCAGCCCCAGTATCACTGATCAATAAATTCACAAATGCTAGGAGATATGGTTGGTACATGTTTCTAAAACGGAATCCGAAGAAGTTGACCATCTCCAATGGGTTCAACTTGGAGCTATAGTATTGGAAAACTTGAATTAAAACGAGTCCCAATTGAGGTGTAATTAAGCTTATCTTGTAAAATAGAATCGTTGCACCAACAATGATCGAAAAACATATTTGCATGACATAATAGAGGAAATCGATCGACCTGTTTCTATCAATCAACTGCCTTAGAATTTCCAATTGTTCAGTACTCAAGGCATCGACAATGTATAACGGAAATTGTGTGAATTTTGTTTGAAATAGACTTTCAATTTCTCCACATGACGTAGAAATAGCCCACAAACGGTACACTAGCTCAAAGCTTAGATCTCCAAATGTTATGAATGATGTAATTAGTCGCCATGTTTGATTCTGGCTATATATTTTGGACGGAATAAACAACAAATTCATTAATTTCAATCTATTAATGGTAATAAGTGTCGAGGTAGCAACGCATGCCACAGACCAACCCTTGGTCACAGGTGGAAGATTGTTCCATAAAGCGTCCATATTTAATGTGATAAGCTAGGCGTATTCCTTAGTTCCTAGACAAGTGACCTACCTAATGAGCTGCTTCTTTGTGGTTTGGTTTTCCTGAAAAGTATTACTGACGTGTTTACAAATTGTTGCATTTTTTGGTAGCGTGTGCACAGAGATCATTCGCCCTTAAAGGAAAAAGGGAATCATCAAAAAATCAATCACTGATCCACCTCAAGTATGTACCAATCAATAGACATCGACAAAATAATAAAAGAGGAGGGAAAATCATCACCAAAACGCCTCTACACGTTTTGTATGCATGGCTCAAACGAGGAGCCGATCTGCCAACCTTACGATTACTTGAGTGGGTTACCTAGTAATAACAACAACATCCGACGGAAATTCATTGAGTTATTCCATGAGTTATTTTTCCAAGAGGAAGATTATACGCACAAAAAAGCGGCTGTCAATGAAGTCATTTCGCTTTTGCACAATTCATCATTGCTTATTGACGATATAGAAGACAATTCAAAATATCGCCGAGGGTTTCCCTCGGCCCATGTAAAATACGGGAAGCCTTTGACCATAAATTGTGCCAATTTGATGTACTTTAGAGCTATGGAAACGGCAGCAGGTACACTTGATCACTTTGTGCATGCAGATGAGGCAGAACGCAATTTGCGATCACGTGACTTGAATCGTGATTTTGTCTACGAAATGACGAACTTACATGAGGGACAGGGCCTTGATATTTACTGGCGAGACTTTTTACCCGAGTTGCATCAATTACCCACTATTGAAGAGTATTTAACAATGGTGCAAAATAAAACTGGTGGGTTGTTTAGACTATCCGTCAGATTACTAGATGTTTTTAAATACAAACGACTTGAGGAGGAAAAACTCGATAAAGTAATTGCAATTGCAAACTTGGCTGGGATTATATATCAGATACGAGATGACTATTTGAACTTGGTTGACGCTCGCTATTCTACCATGAAGGGTATTGCTGGGGAAGATTTAATCGAAGGTAAATTGTCCCTTCCAATATTGATCAATTTACGAGACGAAACGGATCCAACGAATTCCCCCGTCCACAAAATACTATATGAGTTCAGGTCACTGAAGCTTAGAAGCAAACAATCCAACTTGTTACAAAAGGCAGTAACTTATTTGCATGAGAAGGGCTCCATGTCTCAAACACATACAATGTTGGTGCAGTTCAAACAAAAGTTCCACTCATTGCTCGCAGAGTTTGGATATGGTAATTCAGAATTGTACAAGTTAATCGAGACTCTCTGTGACGTGTAAAGTAGTAATACCGTTGCCGATGGTTTGAACAGAAAATTGAGGAATGCAATTAGCGAAATGGTACGGGTTACTGTGGATATAGATAATAAAATGCCATTGTAATAAACACTTTCCTATAAGTTCAGTACGTAATTGGTATCACGATGAGGTGCTACCCAAAAATATTTTTTTCAATTCATTGAACTTACTCTACTTAACCAACTATCTTTCAAACTACAATGTTGTATCTTATAGGTCTAGGGCTTTCACATGAGTCTGATATAACTGTACGAGGCCTTGAAACTGTTAAGAAATGTTCACGCGTCTATTTGGAAGCATACACTTCCATTCTTATGGCAGCTAATCAAGAAACACTTGAGTCTTATTATGGAAGGGAAATCATTCTTGCTGATCGTGAATTAGTTGAAAGTGGCAGTGACGAAATCTTGAAGGATGCGGATACAGAAGATATTGCATTCTTAGTTGTTGGTGACCCATTCGGGGCCACCACTCATACCGACTTGGTCTTACGAGCACGAGAATTGGGGATCAAAGTAGAAACAATTCACAATGCGTCAATCATGAATGCTGTTGGTGCATGTGGACTACAATTGTATCAATTTGGACAAACTATTTCATTGGTGTTTTTCACTGATTCTTGGAAACCTGACTCTTTTTATAACAAGATTATGGAAAATCGGAAAATTGGATTGCATACGTTGATCTTATTAGATATTAAAGTTAAAGAACAAAGTATCGAGAATATGGCTAGAGGAAGATTGATTTATGAGCCACCTAGATACATGGACATTGCCACTGCTGCAAGTCAATTGATTGAAATCGAGGAAATGAGACTGGAACAAGCATACACGGAAAATACTCCATGTGTGGCCATACTGAGATTAGGCGCACCAACACAATCCTTCAAGGCTGGCACATTGAAAGAGTTGAGTGAATACGATTCTGGTGAGCCATTACATACTATGGTGATGTTGGGTAGACAGGTACACGACTTGGAATTGGAATATTTATACCAATTTGTTGACGATAAAGTTCAATTCAAAGCTGCTGTGGAAAAAGACCAAGAGTTTTTCAAACCACCTCCGTACGTACCACCAGAAGAAGATTTGAGTGACTAAAAGAAAACGGCTACAGAGATGTGTGGATGCTAAAATGCTAGATTACGAATAAATAAGTGGAATACATTCTTTCCTTCTACTCATTCTTTTTCTTTTGCAACTCCTCTTCCTCCACTATATCTGGCCATACGTTTTCACTGATATCCCAAACTAACCAATCGTACCAGCCCATATAGGGAGGTATAATAGTGACTAAGTGCCATAAACTATGTGCATCCACCAAGTCGTGGAAAATAGGTGGAAAATCAAAAATCTCCAACATGGACCCTAGCACCACAATCATACACAACATAAGCGGATACAAAGTATAAAGCTTTGCACTTGCGGTGTAGAAACTAGGTAGTATGATTCGTTTAAAATCAACATATTTCAAATGATTTTGGTTGATTTGTTTCGTTTCTTGTTCGAGGGAATAGTACTTCGAGTACAATTTGAATACAATCATACAATAAAATAGATTTTGACATATTCCAAGAGTTAAATTAGCTCTCATATTGTATGTATATGACCAATCCCGATATAATCGCTGAACATGATAAGTGTATGCCGATAAACACAAGATTGAAAATGACCACCGATAAAGTTTATTTTTGCGTTTATACATGGAAAATAATCGTGATCCCAAAGCATGAAATGTAGACAAGATTGTTGCTCCTGCCAAGTAATAATCTAAATGTTCGGTAACGGGGTAATCTCGTGTATGGAAAATAGTTGATGCGGTCCATGCAAGCATAGTGACTATAATTACAACCATGATATGATAATACTGCTTGCGGAGCAACGCTGGTTGCCTCTTGTCCCTAACTATTGCATATATCTTTTTGAAGCCAAACTTGTACGTGACGATTAAATTGCCCATAGACATCAAAACACTCATCAATTCTTGTATTCCACAAACACGCAAAAATGGCCATTTACCGTGAAACTGGTAAATTTCTTCTTCATGTTTCCTTCTTTCCTCAGTTATGACTCTTTGACATTGGTAATCACAGTTCAGTTCACATGTCCATCCAAGTAGACGTAGATACCAAGGTAAAGGCATATCAACAAATTGCCAATACGGATTATAATAATAAGCGTCATCCCCTTGATTCCAAAATCCTTTTCCGCGTTCATAAAGCTCAATATAGTAATGGTTATCGTGACAGGTTATTTGTTCACATTGGTATATACAGTCCATAAATGCGTACAAGTCATCTCCTGGTGATGCCAAGATTGTGGTTGATGAAAAGGAAAAAATTAGACATAATGACAGAACCCATGAGGATAGTAGTAGCAGTATAGGGTTCTTCATAATGGTGTGGGGTTATTAGTCAATGGTGGTGTGACCCGAGATAGCAATCTTCAAGCCTCAAAGATGCAAGATTGTTTTTAATTAGTTTCAAAATGGAATGGGGTATCTTATGTGTGTTTTATCTGAAAAGTGTCAAAAGTGAGAATTTTCACTACAATTTTTTTTCTCTTTTGTCACCAGACATATTTTCATGACAAACTTTTGCGAGAGCGCAAAATCTTGGTAGAGAAGAGTGCATCGCCTAAAACACGTTACACATGAATCAATGTAGGAAGTGAGACACACACCTCGCTTCTACCTATTAATGAACACGCGCATACCAAAACATGTATTAAAAATTATAAACCAAAAAAATTTTTTATCAATCAAAAAGAACTGAATAATGTAATCATCCCATGACAATGTTCGTAAACTGTCACATCCTTTACCCACTACCTCACCTCACTAGTATTTGTCCCCAAAAAATAAATCATAATTGCCATAGTCATATGGCATATTGCTTGAATCTGAAACTGATCCAGTAGTTATATCCAGTGACACAAAAAATTGTTGAAAATCAATCAAATTTTGTAAATCCTGGGCATTAGCATCATCAGTAAAGTTGAAATAATTGAAAACTTCATCTCCATCGAGTAATGACTCATTGGTGGTGTCACCAGCCTCATTCATAGACTCTCCACTCGTTGCTGATCCAGACTTGTGCCTATTTGCCAATGCATCAATTAAATCACTTCCAATTTCAGCATACCTTTCGGCACCTTTATTACAAGTTGAATAATGATTCAATATGAACACAGCATTTCTGAGTAAATTCATCATTTCTGTCTCAGTGTAGCTTCCTTGTTCTTCTTCTTCTCCTCCAACGGTGTCAAATTGGTAATTACCATTCAAGATACTAATACCAATGAATATGGAGCTGTAGAAGCAACACGTGATGATGATATAACACTCCATGCGCTTAACTTCTTTAAATGAAGTGTTGATGTAATGATTCATCAACTTTACTGCCAATATCGACGCCTTGGTAGCTGCTTGAATAAATTGTCTTGATGACGACTTATCTCTCAATGTAGTTGTCTTGGGAAAAGCAGTGTTGACGTGAGATACAGCATCGTACATGAAAAATGGTCGACAAAGTAACATAATGGCAAACAATTGCAATAAATGCATCATCAACACAATTTGCGTATTTCCACCATCTTCATTATGGGGAAGTTCTTTTGGTTTGAATATATTTTCCACCGATAACAATGGATCAAGATTTTTAGACCAAAGTTTCAACTGCACTGCCAAATTTTTTGTCCTGTTAATATCAATGATCCTATTTTGATAAAAATTGGCAACAATTTTACCAATCAAATGACTAATCCTTGCCAACTCAATTTGACACTTGGCATTGAAATTTAAACTCGATGAAATCAACGTCTTAGACAGTTTGTATCTTGTTGGATCATCCCAATCATAATCATTCACTGCTAGTGGTCTACCAATGAATACTGATGAAATTCGATCACTGCAGTAAAGACTTCGAAAAATCCGTTTCCGATATTCACATTCGTCACTCAATTGGGAAAATTGTTCATTAACAAAATTGCGATGTAATCCGAGTGATTGAGCAAACTTTATCGCCAAATTTAAGTGGATCCATGCTGTTGATTTTTTCAATATGGATTGATAATAATGGAACTGCAAATAGTGGGCAACGACACACCATATTTCTGAATCTTCTGGAAGCGAGTTTTGTATAAGTAAACCTGATTCAAAATATTTCGCACCCAATGTTGCATGTGGATCCTTCTTGCTAAAGGAAAGATATGTTGCGCCAATGGCCAAAACAAAATACAATTGTACTAATTTTTGTTGATGTTCAACATTGACTGGATCGAGATACACCGGATCAACAACGTCAATGTAAAACTTTTTTAATTCGTAAACGAAAAAAGTGTCATTGATGTTTCGCTTGAATTGTTCAATATAAAGGTCTCTCTCTCTAGGTGGTGGTAAATGTGCCACAACTTCAGCCTCCACCTTAAGTGGTTTATCGATAACAGGACATCCACGTAAATCTTCGGTTAGCTTCGTCTTTCCCACATATTGATAGAAAATATTTCTTGTTTCATACAAGACAGAAAGTGGACTGGTTTCACCCATGTATCTAAACGTACCAGACTTGTCATTCAACAAAATGCAACTTTTACCCGCCTGGTTTGAAACACCATCTTTGGACTCCAGTGAGTCAGCACCACCATCACCCACTTCATTAGCAATCTCTTCATCAAGGACGGCATTTGAATCAACTTCGTTTTGCAATGTACTGGCAGCGGAAGTTCTCTCCTTCCTTGTGTTTTTGGAACCGACTTCTGTCTTGACGGAAGTACTTGAAGTTGCTTCTGGCAATTTTGATGAATCACCTTCCTTGTGAATTTTCAGTGGGAAAGAAAGCAACGGTTGAAGAAACTTTGGGAACGAGCCAGCGCCTTGCTTTTCTGCCATATTGGATCCTGGAGAGTCTGGAGTAAGAATATTAGCTGATTTTTGTGACATTTGAATCTCTTTCTTCACGTGTTGGGGCGGTTGCTGTTCGTGTTGAACATGAGGTATTGCATATGTATGATTTTGTGGATCTAATTGTGAAGAAGGACGTGGAGACCGCTCTTGTTGACTTTGAGCAAAGGATGGAGCACCGTATTGATAGTTCTGGTGGCGTTGGGGCGGTAAACTTTGCACGTTTGGGTGTTGATTTTGGTAGTACGGTTGAGGGAGAGGTGATTGCGATTCCCTTCGAGGCTCCGCCTGCGGCTGCGGCTTTGGTTGTGGTTGTAGCGGTAATTGATTTCCCGGAGGTCCCATAGAGCCAGCGCTGGAAGGCGGGTCATAAAATTGTCCTTGGCTGTAAGATGGAGGGCGGCTTGAGTATGACAGTCTGGTATCTGCCGCATATGAATCTTGTCCTTGTGGAGGGTACGGCTGCATTGCGTATCTGGGGGAAATAGGCACAGACAACCTTTGGGGAGGTGGGTATGGTGGGTATTGCAGCGATGAAAGAGGAACAGGAGGAGCAGGTGGTGGTGGACCAGCCTGGTAGTTAGGTGGCACTTGATATAGTTGTACTTGGGGTTGTGGATACTGTGGTGGATATTGTTGCGGTTGTTGGGCTTGCGGCAGCTGGTAGGGAGGTGCATCTGGTGGAGTAATCTGTTGATTTGGATATGGTTGTTGTTGATAAACAACGTTGGCTGGAAAAGGATGAGGTGGCTGTGGTGGCGGCGGCGGAGGTGGTGGATTCTGTAGTGCATGTTGCTGTTGATGTTGAACCAAAGGCTGTGCTTGTGGTTGTGCGTTGAAATCTTGTTGCTGAAATCGTTGTTGCTGGGCTTGGGTTGTTGTATAAAAAGGCCCTTTATTGATATCATGTTCGTATTGCTGTGGTGTCTGTGATGACCCTCCTTGAACATCCATTTGCTCCTGTAGCCTCTTTTGTTGCCTCAACATTAGTAATCGTTCACTCTTTAGTGATCGTTTATCAACGACAGTGTAGCTACAGTCGTATCCTTTTCGGACGCATAATTCACATGGGTTTGATCCTGAACATTTAAATTTCCGTTTTTTACAAGAATCGCAAGCAGTGGAGACCTTTTGTCTTTTCTCTGGTGGTAGTCTTCGAACCCGCTTGTGCGGCTGCTGCGATGGTGGATGTGGCTGCGTTGGAGGGGGTGAAACTGATGATGGCTCTAGGCTAGGGTGGCCAGCAATAGAAGTCATTGAGGGAAAGGTAGTGAGGTTCTTTGTAACCAGAGTTGCGTAGTAGTATGTGAAACGTTCAACTGTGGGATGGTTTTGTCGGTCTGGGATTTGGATTGTAACTCTGGGGAGAACAAGTGGAGATATACTAATGGAGGTTTTGGTCTCTTGCTAAACAGACACTTGTTTTATGTTTTTGTATCAAAAGAAACTTAGTGCATGAAAAATAATAATCCGTAAAAGTGCTACCAATTGTATAGAAAATGATAAATTTCTTTTTTTTTCTTTTCATACATATCATTCATTTTTACAGTAGAATGATATTGTGTAACTATGGGGGAACTATACATTTTTCTTATATGCACCACCAAGAAAGCATCAGCATACACACCCCTCTCTTGTAACGCCCACATCCGCCTTTGCATTTCACTACTACTATCAGCAATGCTACTCCAACTCAGAATACACAGATCTCGACCCGTTTGAGTAGTGGCGAGAGTGTTACAAGCATAGGGTTTAATAATCAGTTATCCCGGTCAGCTGTTCCTGAGAACATTTAGAGTATGCATATTGCATCACGTTTGGGTCCACATAAATAGTTACACTCAGCTAACCCATATGATGCCTATATTGATCCTCGGTATAGCTTCTGCATATAGGGGATGATTAAGTAGGCATCAAGCTCATCGAAGTGAACTTTAATGATACATTGAAGACCCCCCTTTGTCCCTGTAGCATTTCCGCAAAAAAGTTCACCGCCACAAACAGCAGAGCAAATATAATTATACGATATATATCACCCACTGTATAAATGTTTCAGAACACAAACACACCCTTTTTTTTTTTTATTTTTACAAATTGAAAATTTCATCTGCGTTGGTTCTTCATTGAGTTTAAATTGTAGGTGAGAAAGATGAAACCTTTGAAAAAAACAACGGAGAAGACAAAAAGAAGCATCTTTACAGCAACGTTTAATTTTGTTAAGTTTCAGATCCTTCTTTCTAAAAGTATTTCCATCGCTTAATCTTTCACTTTAACTATAACAAACCCATTGCATTCTCTAGACAAAGTAAACTCAATACCTTGTCTTTGCAAATAAAGTTTTCTCTCTTGTTTTCCGATTGTGATACAGGTTACGAGGCAGTTTTTATGTTTTTGCATCAACTTCCATTGCGGAATAAAGAGGGGAGGAAGAGATGTTGCAAGAGACCTTATTTTAATCCTCACCACGTGATAATCCAAGATAATATTGCATCCACCAGATCCGATGACACTTACGTTGTGCTCGGATAACAAGTTCCTTGCAGTAAGCCCATATGGCCATATAGCTAGGATGTATCTTGAAGGTGACGTTCCCCCGTAGTCTCTACAACAAAAAGCTACCCGTACAGATTGCGGTTATTGACGGTACCAGAATCCGATTCGTATCGACGCTTATCGCTGTTGATAAACTTTAGTGGAATGGATCGTATTCCCAATGAGGCAAGTGTCCCGCTTGAGATACTTTATATGCAGTACACTTCATCTCATACAAAAAATGCCCTCTTATCACATGAATAATTGATAAATATATATATATATATGCATATTTGAGCACGTTTCTCTGCTCCTATATTGTTCACAAACACTCCGCAACATCAAGTAACATGTCACCAACACTCAAACAAGATACGACGGCCACCACTGTCGATGATCAATCCATCTCCACCGATTCCGCAGCAACATCAAGAGGTTACGAAATGGGCTCTAGAGGATCACACAACATTGCCAAGGGAGGTGCTCATCCGTTCCCTATCCCTAAATTTGCCAATAAAAAGGAGGAAAGAAAATGGGCTTTACAACACATGGCCGCTGCTTTCAGAGTATTTGCCAGAAAAGGTTATACCGAAGGAACTGCAGGACACATTTCAATTCGTGATCCAATTAACCCCGATACATTTTGGATCAATCCATTGGGCAAACATTTTGGATTAATGAAAGCTAGTGATATGGTTCATGTAGATGAGGATGGTAATTTGTTACCCGATGGTAACCAAATTGCTTTAAATGCTGCTGGTTTTGCTATTCATTCAGCGATTCACAAATTACGTCCCGATGTCAATGCTGCTTGTCATACCCACTCAGTATATGGCAAGGCATTTGGAGCATTGGGCAAGAAATTGGACATGATTAATCAGGATGTCTGCACATTCTACAACAGCCATGCTATTTTTACTGATTTTGGAGGCGTGGCTTTAGAAGCTGAAGAAGGTAGAAAAATTGCTGCTGCTTTGGGTAATGGCAAGGGAATAATCTTACAAAACCATGGTTTATTGACTGTGGGATCTACTGTTGATGAGGCGGCTTATTTATTTACATTGATGGAGAAATCATGTCAGATTCAATTAGCGGCACAACTGGCTTTGTTGCCTGGTGAATCTTTAAAGTTGATTGGCGATGAAGAAGCTGCTTATTGTGAGCACCATGATGGTGATCCTGAAACTTTATATACTGAGTTTCAACCTGAATATGAGATGGAGTTGCACTTGGATGATGGTTTCTTAAAATAAGTAGATGGCATAGTATTGCTGTAAGGTATAGGGTACTGGGGTCTAGTTCGAGATGTGTGTAATTTTTTTGAGATATTTTGATCTTTTTGAACTGTGGGTCCTGTACATTTAAAAATTCCGCTTTTGTAATTCCGCTTCATTGTCGCTAAAATTCCTCGCGGCTAACCATTTCCGGAGGAGATATAATAATTTTTCGAGTTTCTTCTTTTCTGTTTTTTCTTTTAGTTTTACGAATTTTTATGCCGACTCATTTTTACTCCACCTTTTCCTGGTTATGCTTTGACAGTTGGAAAAGAAACAGTTGCATTGAATAAGTCATATACTCAAACACATACCCTCCTAGTAGGAAAAAATTAAGATTATCACCAGATCATCTCATTGTTTGAATCATTATGTTTTCAATATTTGATGCTTCTTCATTTACAAATATAAACAGGAAACCCGCCCCGCTCGAAACTCCGAAAAATGCTCCAAACACATTCACATCGTCTGCACGTACCAAGGCCACAACAAGTGATGCAACTTCTTCAATACAAGGTACAAAGCTTAGTGGATTCCAACAAAGACAAATCAAGACGCATAATATCGTGGGCACAAGGTTTCGAAGCAAGACGGGTTGTTTAAATTGTCGCAGACGAAAGTATGTAAACAACACAACGAATGCACTGAGGGGACTACGTGTACTAACTGAAATTAACCTTTCTTTAGGAAAAAGTGTGATGAAACATCACCTGTATGTCAAGCATGCCAAGTACGAAATCAAGAATGTGTATGGCCCGACTTGTCGAAAGGGAGTAACACTAAGCGAATACTGAAACCATCAGGGGCAGTACCAACCAAACGAATAGTGGTAGCACCTGCCCCATCATCGTTCACTATCGATCTTGGCATGTCATCATCTGAAAACAAATCATTTACAACTACCCCAAGCACCGCAACGAATTTATCAAACTCAACGAAATCTTCTACACCAGCGACAACAGCATCTTCATCCTTATCATCGTTAACGGATTCTCGTGTCAATGGCGATCGCTCCAGTGTCCCACCTTATTCTGCTTCTTGGAAATACGATACTACTTTATTAGCATTCGATCCAGCACTTGTGTCGACTACATTGCCTGTGTCGTCCACTAGAAATGATACTTTGCTTGGGAGTACTGATAGGCAAATACATCTGCTGTCTCTACATCTGCTGGCGCTGCTGCTGGTCAGTGTACAAACAGGTATGGTGGACTTTGACAATGAGCATGAAGAAGCAATGGATGATGTAGGCCACTTGAATATGAATGTGTTGTTGACATAACCAATGGGTTGCCGGACTGGTTGATTAGTAGATGGTATGGAGACATAAAGTATCTTTAGTTGATTATGGAGTATCTCTCATGGCATTAAGATTTAAACTTTTAAATTTGTAGTTGTACCTAACTTTTTTCACCATTCTGTCCTACATTCGTTTGCATTTTGACTCCCGCGGTTATCATCGGAACTGAAACCCTGTACGTGTTGTGTTGTTCTTTTGCAACTGGCGCTTCCTATTTCATCATCTCCACATTCTGATTAATGTAACATCGCAATTTTGTGTCGATGAAATCATGTTACATTTCTAATAACCATTCTATTGTTCTTTGTTACTCGAGATCTTCCAAGAAAGTGCCGTTACCCTTCTATGCATACATTGAAAATGTTACAAACTTACAATCAAGATTCACAGAGTAGCACCCCTGGGATTGAACTGTTTTCGTATTAATAGGTCTCCACAAAATCCACCAACATAACAGCTTCAATCACAATTTTGTATAAATAGGAGCCCTAAACACCAGCAGCATTTCATCAGCGATCCGTCGCATAATCAATCACCCACTAATCTTCAAAATCATGCCTGTTCCAACTAATTTACCACATAAACATCACGACGAAATCAACGATCAAGGGTTCACTGTTGTTCGAAACTTTTTAGCCCCACAAGATATTGAACGATACACTAAAGCCAGTGAAGATTTAGTTGAATATGCTCGTGCTGGTAAATGGCCCCATGTAAGAACCAGAGGTAAACAATTTCCTCCATGGCCCAAAAACTTCAGTCCCGATATCTGGGGAGTAACTGGGTTGCTTCATCCGGACTTGGGCGAATTATCGTACCCATTTCATGATCTTTATGCCAATGACAAAATTTTAGCCATTGTGTCTGATATTTTGCAAATTGGCAAAGACGAAATTTCAATGGAATTGCTCAACATGTTGATTAACCCCTTGACTGATTTCGAATTGGATTGGCATCGTGATACCATCAAGCCGGAAGTAACTCCAGAACAAGAAGATAAAGAATTGTTGGAAAATCCATTTGCTGGTGCTCAATTCAATTTGGCTTTGACTAATGATGACTGTCTTATTGTGGTTCCGGGATCTCATAAGAGAGTGCGTACACAAGAGGAAAGAGAAAAGACGGTTGATGAATCAAAAAGAAAAGAATTCATTACTGATCAGATTAATGTGGAGTTGAAACCTGGTGATGTTGTATTTTACAACAATAACATCTTGCACCGTGCTTCATATTCATCAAAGAATAAAAGGTTAACTTTGCATGGATCTTATGGGAATGTAAAGTATGGTAAAGCAAGAGCCAAGGGGGTTTTGCAACACGGTGTTGCAGAATGGTTGCCTCGTTTACAACCAAAGAATGAAGATTTGGAAATGTTGAAGTTGAAATTGGTCGATTTGGCAAAACAATTTGATGGTGTTAATTTGGGATTTGCTTTAGATGGATAAGGAGGGGGAAGGGGTATGAGTAGAATTGAATAGGTTGAAAGTAGAAGCCCTAGATTTTAATTTAAATTTCTGTTCCATTTTAGCTTTCTTACGCTACTATTAACAACACTAGCAAGACACATAGCACTACTGCCAAGATCCCGATACACCAATTACTAGCTTTTTCTTTATTCCTTTCAATGAAAATGTTTAATCTCTTCATGCCTCTATCCAACTTACTACCAACGTGGTCCATTTCGTAGTCCAATTCGTCCAACATAAACCCCTGGTCCTCTAATTCATCGCCCATCATTGTTGCCTGTTGGTTCAAGTTCATCATTGTTTTGTGTATATCATCCAACTGCACATCTTGCTCTTGAATTAATTCTTGTTGTTGGTATGACGTCATATTGGTGGTACCACCACCACCACTGTCAGTATCTATATTAAATGGATTTTCATCATCTTGGCTTATTCGATTGGACATTGTTGTGACATCACGTAGCTTCTTGTTGTCCCACGATTGAAGCAAATGTGATATCTGTCGATTAAGATCCTGTAAGATGGCTTGTCGTTGTGAAATATCGTCGCTGGTTAAATTGAATTGGGATGGGTCTTTGGCACTTTGCTCTAGAGCACTTTGTAAGTCGTCACGCATCTCTTGCAATTCTTCATAATTGTTGTCGAAATCCTGTGATTGTTCAGTAGAAGGAGGTCGCCCTGAGATACGTTGGGCTATGAGTGATTCTAGCCGGTCAATGACTGAATATGCGTCATCTTTAACTTCATTGAATGGATCCATAGTTGGGGCGAAGCGTTAGGTATGGAAATTGCTTTGAATTGATGATGTTTTAGTGGAGATTTGAATTTCTGTGCACTCGAAAATTTATCAGAAAGCTCAAACCATTAATAGCACACAACTCTACATTTAATTCAATTATGAACATAGCTGATATTGTGCAAGAAAAAGAAGATACCCCTGTCGTCAATGGAGCTCTGGCGAGAGAGGAACATACTGAATCAGAAGTGAAACAAGAATCATTGCAGCCTTCACCACAACCGGAACCACAAGTTACAGTAGAAGCTAATGGAACTCCACGAGGCACGACACCAACGCCGCAATTACAAAGCAAACAGGTGAAACAGGAACCCAGATTTCCGGATTCCAACCTACCTCCATTACACGAAATAGTTGGAGGATCATCCATACGAAGGTATTTGAACAAGCATTTGACACAACATTTGCTAGATGGATTGAAAGAAGTTGGAATGGTTAAACCGGATGACCCTTTGAAGTACCTCGGGGAGTTCCTAATTGCAAGGTCCGACGAGGAAAGAGGAAAAAGTCAGGAGGAGAGCTAAGGGTAAGTTGAACAAGCATGGGATTTACGACACAGTTAGAGAGGATAGAACAGTTGCAAGAAACGTGCACTGCAAGATAATCATAACAACGATGGACTTGCCCTCTATCAGATGATCCAACCACCGTGGTACCTGCAAAGGACTTCACTGAAATGTAGCATCTTGGAATCGTTTATGTAGCAATGTATCACACTTTCTCATCTCCTTTTAGACAGAATGCATCTTTCCATCGTGGCAAGAGGTACTTTATATTTCATGGTATTGTATTGTATATCCTCCACCTCTAATTTGAAATTGGTCTGAATTAATGAGAAACGTAAATCTTGAAAGAGAAAAAAATATCGCCCCAGTGATTGTGCTGCCACTGATTCCGTTCCCTTTTCACACAGCAATGTCTTCTACTTCTAACACAAAGCTTGGACCTGAACAACTAAGGCCTTATTATGACCATGATAGCTTTGATGCCGGTTACTCTGTCATTTTCAAAAAAGGTGTGGGGTTGATCGACCCAAAGACAGGCAAACCAATAACAGCAAACTTATCATCAAACATTATTGAAAAGCAAGTTAATGAAAACGGGTTCGGTTCATCACCCGGTCTAATACGAAGAGCTTTTGATAGACAAGGTGGTGTAGGAATCCATTCAAACAAAGTTGCAGGTGACAAAAATTTCATTTCTGATTTGGAGTTTAGTGAATATTTTGAAGTCAATAATATGCTTGAGTTGTTGAAGAATTTATTTTGGACATTGTTTAAAGACTACGTCAAAGTCTTGCTTGCCCAACCATTGGAAATAACTCGGTTGGTTCTACAAGTTGGTAAGTTCAACTTTAGTAGTAAAAAGAAGGAGGAGAAACTGAAGAGATTATTGGATCTGACGCATTCGTTGTCTTCATCCAATGCATCTTTGAAAAGTGGAAGTGCCGATCTCGAACTGTCGGGTCACCAACTTGGATTTGTTGATGAAGAAGAGCCGATTGATTATTTCCAACCTCAAAGTGATCAGCAAGTGTGGGCCAATCCAAACACGATATATGAGCCAGCAACTCCTGCCCCAGCACCAGTCACCGACAAGTTTGTACCACCACAACTCAAACGATTGAGTACCAGAAAGAGGCTTAGGGTGTACAAGATACAGCCAAAGTCATTACACACGATGGAGATCATGTCGGCGATTGCAAACAAGGATTCCTTTTTGGCATTGTTTAGAGGAGTCAATGCGTCCTACCTTTATCAAGTTTTGTCACACATGATTGAAGCTTACATCACTGGATTTGTTTCACCATTTTTGGGCATCCCCGATCCATTCTTTCTTGATTTGACCCACTCTAATGATCCATTCAAATCGTTATGGTTGTCGGTATCGGCATGTGTTCTTACTGGGTTGGTGATGATTCCATTGGACTTGATAAGGATCAAATTTATGATTACCCAACCAACTTCACTCGCCTTGACTAATGATACTTCAGGCAATGAGGATATTATAGAGAAAACTGCTGAAGAAGTGGTTCAAAACACCAGATCTTTCAGAGAGTCGATTAGAAATTTTCCTACTTATTACTTGAAGCATCCACCCACACCAATCATATTCTTTACTACCATGTACCAATTGTCAACCACTGTGTTTAGAAAAATGGCTCCATATTTGTTATACATCAAATTCAACATCGATGCCTATTCATCCCCTACAATATACACTTTTGTCAATTTGCTTTCCCTGATTGGTGAGTTTTTTGTCAAGTTGCCGGTGGAGAATTTATTGCGAAAGGAGCAAGTTCGGTTTTTGTTGGCGCCAAAACTGCATGATAAGAAGAAAGTGATTACTATTGTGAAGCCAGAAGAGAATATGATTGTTGAGTTTAATGGAGCTCCTTCTGATGAAGATGAACTTACTAATTGGCAAAAGGTCAAACAATTGGGATTGTTTAATGGTTGGAGAGTAGGATTGTTGAATGTGGTTGGATTTTGGGGATACAATATTTTCAAAAACAGTGGCAATGCGTTGAAGGAGGAAAGGTTATAAATTGTAAATAGGTAATTTGATGTGTGATTGAGTTTTTGTGGTGTGTAGATCTTGAGGGGGGGGCTATTCTACAGGGAGGGGGTGAAGATGGTTGCATGTGGCTGAATCATTGTCAAGGGCGTGAAAAGTGATGAAAAGTTTGAGCCACAGTTTTTTCGGGTGTGTCGACACACAACCAAAAATGAAAATGCTCTCTCCCCCGAACCGAATGATTACACCCCACTGAAAATTACGAATATGAGCATCCACAATTGAGAGCTATATATAATTATGGGACGCTTTCCATTGTATTTGAAATGAATTTCCTAGTGAATTACAACACCTTTCTGATACAGCCTCAGTTACAATGGCACCTTCATCCAGAACCAATGGCAACACCACCACCAAACCAAAAAAGCAATTGAAGCTCTTTGCTTTTGAAATGGGTTGTTCTGGTCTTCAAGCTCCCGGGCTCTGGAAGCATCCAAAGGACCAATCACGCAACTTCAACACCATTGAATATTGGACATCATTATCTCGATTACTTGAACGTGGTAAATTCAATGGATTATTCATTGCTGATGTATTAGGGCCATATGACGTATACAATGGTCCCAAAAATTTCACGGCTGCTGCTACTTCAGGGGCTCAATTCCCCACTATTGAACCACTGGCTGTAATCAGTGCTTGTGCTGCAGTTACTACTGAATTGGCATTTGGCATTACATTTTCCACCATTAGTGAATCCCCCTACCATTTTGCTAGAAGATTAGCCACATTGGATTGGTTGACCAAAGGTAGAGTTGGATGGAATGTTGTTAGTTCGTATTTGGACTCTGCTGCTAGGAACTTGTTGAATGGGGAGGATTTACCACCACACGCTGAAAGATACCAACGAGCTGAAGAGTATATTGAAGTCATTTACAAGTTGTTTTTAAGTTCGTGGGCTGATGATGCGGTTGAATTACGTGATGGTGTCTTTTCCAATCCCGACAAGATTAGACAAATCAATCACAAGGGTAAATGGTTTGAAGTTCCTGGTCCATTTATTGCTGAACCTAATCCGTATCAAAGATTACCGGTGATTATCCAAGCCGGTACATCAAGCGCTGGTAAAAACTTTGCCGCGCAACATGCTGAAGTTGTATTTGTCACTCAATTTGCACCTGAAGCATTGGCAAAACTGATAAAAGAGATTAAACAACTTGCATTGGAGAAGTTTGGTCGTCCCGAAGGATCAATCAAGTTTTTACAATTGATTACTCCCATAATTGGTAATACACAAGAAGAAGCTGAGGCCAAGTATAAGGAATATCAAAGCTATGGTGATATTGAAGGCGCACAAGCGTTGTTTTCGGGATGGACTGGTATTGATATCAGTCAATACCAATATGGTGAAGATATAACTGCAGTTGGAACCAATGCCGTTAAATCATTTCTTGAATTGTGGAATAAAAAGGCTCCTGGTGAGCCAGAACATGTTCAAAAGACTAGGGAACACGTTGCCAAGCAAATTACCGTTGGTGGATTGGGTCCTGTGCTTTATGGTACTGCTGAACAAGTGGCTGATGAAATCGAACGATGGGTTCAAGTGTCTGATGTTGATGGATTCAACATTACATATGCTGTACAACCAACTACATTTGAGGAAGTTGTTGAGTTTTTGATTCCTGAACTACAAAGAAGGGGATTAGTTTGGGATGATTATCCAAATTTAGGACGGCCATTGACTTTTAGAGAACAATTGTTTGGTGTTGATCGTAAAGATTCGAGCTTTTTGTTGGATACCCACCCAGCTCATAAGTTGAGATGGAAAGCCGGTGAAACGAAGGAGGAGTTTGAAGCGAGATTAAATAAGAAGAGGGGAAGTGAGGAGGTGTGAGTAGGGAGCGTATATTTATCGAATATGATAACATTGTGGATTGGAATCAAGTCCGAAATCATGTTTTGTACAAATTTTTTTTTTGAATATACATTCTTTAGTATTAAAGAGACAACCAGGATACTTGCATGTGAAAATTCAACGTAACGGAAACCAAAGTGATTACGTGAGAGTGGAATACCGTTATCCATAAAGGACATTAAGTTAAGGCGGTGTTGCAATTAGCCAAAATGAAATAACACGCTGGTCTCAATTATTCCAAGTAACACATATAGCCTTTGATCTAAATGAACACCCTGTATCGGTCTACTAAACGTCTTCTGTAGTAGTAGGAAAGAACGGGATTTTATGTTACATCACCTGTTTTAGGTATCGTCTAAAAAAATACCCTGCGGAATCTGTTTGGGATGCTGCTGGTGCATTTGAGGCAGTGCCGACTAAAGCATGTCCGATACATCTTGTATTTTTAACACCTCTATTGGGTACTGTCTGCTACATGTTGTTATCAAGGCTAACGGTCTTTAAGTAGTATAATCTGGAGTGTTGAACACAATAGAAGTATCATTCGTATAAAAGATTTCGCCTAAAAGTGTAATTCTTCATTGTTAAAGTGTGAATTATATCGTCAAGAAACCAAAAACGAATGGCAGCACAAAGGGATTCAATGCAACACAGAAAGCACTCATGACTAAAGATTTGCCCAAATTGGGCGGTTTTATGCCTTAAGTTGGAGTTACTTAAGTTGATTTCTTTTGTGTCAGCACGTAATGCTTTTGGAAACATGAAAGGGTTGTGAACGCGTATAAGCCAGCACTGTTGTGTGGAACGGTTCAGTTAAAACGATTTACTTAGAGAGTAGAATATCGTTGTTGAAGAAGTTGACTTTGGTTTAGTGGCACCACCCCTACCCAAGTAAAAGTCCATTAGCAACGGGTGAGAGGGGGGGGGAAGGGTGTTGTTCCCCAAATAGGAATCTGTGTCTTGAAAAGATTGAAATTATTTTATGACAAGAGAAAATGACAAAGTTTGAGTGTTTTCGTAATTTGTATTTTCTGCATTTACGAGAGAGTGACGTAAAGAGAGAGTCTGTACGAAGAAACAGTAAACAATTGTTCTAGACCCCCCAAACTTTTCCCGCGAATACACTTGATCTCAAAGAAGATAACCAACAAAGTAAAAATGAGCAGATTCTGGGACTACACTTTCCAATAGTTCGAAACCCTCTTTTTGGAAATACATCTACTTTATCGGCAGTTTAATCAAACCCTTAGTTCTAGACTCACATATAACAACACTATGAACTAAAAATAGATCCTTCATCAAAATATCTCTCTCAATTTGGCTGTCTTCCTCTATGTTTTTTTTTTTTTTGGTCTATTTTTGTCTTGTCTTCAAGGCGGATTCTAAT
>OGTJ01000092.1_pt1 | contig 59553 bp, 31 predicted proteins | sample 1574611 | NCBI WGS metagenome assembly OGTJ01 (sample SAMN03295858, study PRJEB24534) | human gut metagenome | isolation source: fecal sample 1 from infant 9 | host: Homo sapiens | place: USA: Pittsburgh, PA | collected 2014-07
CCCCCCCCCTATTTATCAAAGACTCCACCACTTCACAGTTTTTTATGCACTAGATAAAGAAGCAACATCAAACAAGAGCCCAGATAACTACTATATCCTCCTTTCCCCTTTTACAATGTATGCTTCACCATTTTCCAACAGTCAAGGGAAACAATCAGCACCATCCCACTTTAAAGAGAATGCCAGAAACGAAATTTACAACAAATTGCACTCTGTCAGTGATGGTAATGCCTCATCACGACTGCAGCCCATATCAACACTAAAATCATCATCTTCCATCAGATCAGCACCACTGCAGTTTTTCAAAAAATCATCATACCAACCACTGCATCGATCAGCTCACACCACATCATCTTCTTCTTCAGCATCAATCTTTTCTTCATTTGGTAAACGTTCGGTACGCTCAGCTCCATCAATATACTCAAGTTCGACCGGAACTATACCAGAAGACCTGGAACCATTGACTGTTACAGTTGAGCAATTGGTTAATGATATTGTTCTTCATGAGACGCATTTTGCCAAAGTGTATGAATCGTCAAAGCAGCAGCAACAACAACAAATGAATGTATCTGACCCCGAGGAGTTGTACAAGATTTCCCTTGGTTCTAGCCTAAATTATCAAAATAACAATGAAAATTTAATCGATTGGAATTTAAATGTCACTAGATGTAAACTAATGTTGACACAATTACCTTCAGTATCAACAGTACTGGATGAAATCTCATATAATCAAAATTTTCCACCACAATTGATTGGCGACTTGGCCCAACTTTGTCACATTATCATTATACAACCACACATTTCTGATACTGAATTAATATTCACCCTAATACAGTCCAACTTGTATGAAGAACACAATTTGGATTTGGCTTTCAAGAAACTGGTTGCTGAGATTTCAGTTAAACAATCACGCTTGCTACAAATTAATGAAGTACGACAAATGCATCGACACACCAATATGCAATTTAATGAACATGATTTTCTTAGATTTAAGTTTAAAGAAATTGCCTTGAGAAATTACTTGATCAATTTAGCCGCTGCTGCTACGACTGCTAATGAATATAAGTTGAAAGTTGATCAACTAAAACGTGAATTGAAATTGGAAGGGAAGAAGAAGTTGGGTAAAGAGGAAAAGAAACAGTTGTGGGAACAAGTACGACTGGATGTTTTTAAACGAGCAGGTCTTGAATAATACACACATGTATACAATATACATATTCACATAACAAAGTGTTTTGTATTTCATACATATATATTCATTTTTTTTAAAACTTTTTACGATCACTTTTAACTTTCTTGTAATGACTCTTTTTACCACTGGTCTTCTGTTGTTGAATCTCATGATACTTTCTCTTGAAATATTTCTTGGTATTATCATCATGCAACAACTCTTCAACCAAATTGGTCCCTTGTTGTTTCTTGGTCAACTTGTTAAAATACCCAGTATTTGATTCAATAATGGTACCCATTTGGAAAAATTTCGGCACTTGCCATTTCTCCTTCTTGTAATGACGCTTAGGGTCGAGTGCTTGCCTTTGCTTGATTATTTGTAAATCACGCTTGATAGAGGGTGTAAGTTCGGGACGTGACATGTTGAACCATTTGGTCCCACTAGTTTCACCTTGTTTGTTTTTGGATGTTGCACTCGCAGCTGCAGATGACACTGGATCATGTATCCTGGCAACTTTGTAATCCTTTCGTGTCTCTGTGTTTGGTGCTTTGCCAAAGTTTGATTCTAGTTTGGGGAGTTTTTTAATTGATGCTTCTATACTTTTAAAATCATCATTTTTGGAATGGGTGGTGGGATCTTTATGTAGTTCTTCCAGTAGTTGACTCAACAACTCATCTAAAGTTGTATCTTGTGTATTATTGGCTATCTTGTCTGAAGAGTACGATTCTGTTTCTGAGCTGTCCATTGCTACGACGAGGGATGAGGCTACGATGACGCTGATAGATAAAATTTATTTCTTTTTTGTCTTCTTCTTCTTCATCTCTCTCTCTCTCTCTCTATACAAGCGGTAGCGCATACTCTCCTTCTAAATACCATCAGAAAATCCACTAACTAATGACTTGTTAAACCCACCTTCCTTGACAGCTAACTCGTAATATCCATAGATGGTAGTCACAGCCAACAATATCGATGTACCACTTCCCAAAGTTCCCATCAAGTCACAAACAACCGACAATGCACCAATAGTGGCACCACCAAATGCAGCAGCAATGGGGATAATCTTTTTCAATTCTCTGTAAGCTGAAGTTTCCCTATGACCAGCAATAACTAAACCTTGTTCTTTAAATTGCTTGGCAATGTCTCTTGGTGATGTACCACTAATTTCAATCCAAGTGGTGGAAAACAAGGCACATGATCCAAGTACAAAAGCAATGTAAATGGTTGTCTTGATAGGATCCAATAAAGCTTCAGTAAAACTAAAAGGTGGTTGAATGTAGTAGGCCAATCCTCCGTTTGCATACAATTGCGATGATCCGGGTCTAGCATCCCAAGTACCCAAAAGTTTAATAAACAAGTTATTTGGCCATCTGATAAACAACAATTGCGAAATGATGAAAATGTTCGATGCAAGTGCACTCTCCAACATAATTGGAATATTTGAAGTGTAAAACAACCGGATTGGGTACAATCCGTATGGTCCTCTTTGTCTTGTAGACTTCATTGGCAATTCAATTCTGAAACCTTGCAAGTAAACAACAGCAAAAAATACCAAAATGGTGGCCAATAATTGAAACATGTTTGGCAAGTTTGGTCTGTAAAAAGATTCAATCAATGCTCTCTTCTTATCCTTTCTTGAACCAAGGAGATGGAACATGGAAACAACAGCACCATCAAACTCAGTACCTCTTGCAGATGAACTTGTAGTTGGAGCAAAAGCTTTCCAAAATACTTGTTCACAAGTATTTGTGGCGGTAAACAACGACACACCAGAACCCAAACCATAACCCTTTTGCAACAATTCATCCAACAAGATAACAATAACACTGGCAAATACCAATTGCAAAATCAACAAGAGACAAACACCAACACCAAGTGCTTTTGGTGGTCCATAAATACCAGTCAAGACATAGACAGTAGCTTGACCAACTGCCAACAATATAGCCAATAATTTTTGAGCCACCTGAAAAGTCTCACGATCGTGTTTGTTTTGCATATCAACATGAATCAATTTAGTTCCTTGCAACAATTGAAACAACATACCCGATGAAACAATTGGTGAAATACCCAATTCCATCAATGTACCTCTGTTGGAAGCCAACATCATTCTCAACCAGAAAAGAGGATCACTTCCATCAGTTGATGCAATTCCATATAGTGGGATTTCTGACATAACGAGGAAAATCATCAATGAAATAATTGTCCACATGACACGTTGCTGGAATGGAACTTTACGTTCAGGAGCAATTACTTCAGGCAAGAATGGCCCAAATGGTTTTACCAAATCCAACACACGGAACCCACTCATATTGTTATTTGTAGTTAGTTAGTTGTTGTGATATCTATTTGGAAAGATTATGAATGCTGTTGTTAAAAAAGAGGAAAAATGAAAAATTGTTAGAAAACACGTCAACTGAAAAAAATTGTACGAAAAGAGACTAGCACTGTTGACTTCCCAAATAGGAACACAGGAAGAGAAATTTGTCAAGAGAGTGGAGCAGTACCCAGAAAAGATTCTGTGCAAAAGGACAAAAAAGAAAGAAAAAAATTGAACTGCGTTAATGCAGACTTTATACTACCATTACAAAACCAATGGCTACAGACTGGGCAGCAAAATTGGCTCAAGCAGCAACACAACCAACTAACTCAACACAACCAACACAACCAACTCAACCGAAATTGGGTCATGACCGTCAAGCTCAACCGAAGCCAGATAAGAAGGTGAAAACATCAAGATCACCATCAAGATCACCCCCACCTACATTCAATGCTCAAGAAATCAAGCAATTCTTGCACACCAACTACCAATCATACTTGACAAAAGCACGAGAAGATAAAGATGGGGAACAGTATAAAGTTTACAAGTCGCTTGAATCATCGAATCAATGGGAAACACAAGTTGTTAATCCAAGGAATGTATTGAGGAATCGACCTCAGAGTAATACTGTTGACATAATTTTTGAAATAAATCGGTCTATTTACCAACAAAGGCAAGGGGAGAAGAAGTAATGAGAAGAATAGCAAAGCTGAACATCGAACCATTCCCTCGAGTATAAGAGTCCAACACGTGATTGTTCAACTTCACTTATGAGAAGACAAGTCACGCTTATGGCTCAGTTCAAAAACTAGTAGTAACAGGCACAGGGTAAAAGGTTTCAGCGCTTCGCCAGATAAAGTCAGCCAGTGCGACAGCCTTTCAAACTCTATTGCTTTCTTTTCAACGGATATTATATCCACCTATGTACTCTTTTTCTATTTAGGAATATAAGATTCAAATTTCTCAATTTCCTTTGTAGATCCTAACCAAACACTGGATTTGTCATGGATTCCTTTAGGTAAGATTTCCAAAATTCTTTCACCCTTGTCATTAACAGCTTTACCACCAGCTTGTTCCAACAACATGGCCATGGGGAAACCTTCGTAAAGTATTCTCAACTTACCATTTTTGGACTTGCTATCCCCAGGATAAGCGAAAATACCACCATACAATAAAGTCCTATGGATATCAGCAACCATTGAACCAATGTATCTAGCAGAATATGGTTTGCCATTTTCTTGTGGTTTTTTCAAGTCTTCGAAATACTTCTTGACATATTCTGGCCAGTAATACGAGTTACCTTCATTAACTGAGTAAATGGCTCTACTTTCAGGAATACGCAAGTTTGGTTGAGTAAGAATGAATTCACCCAATTGAGTATCCAACGTGAACCCATTGACCCCATTTCCAGTGGTCAACATCAAGTGAGCTGATGCACCATACATGGTGTAACCGGCACAAACCAATTCAGTTCCCTTTCTAAGAACATCGCTAATTGAGCCAGATGAATTTTCCGCAATTCTGTATACACCAAAAATGGTACCAACTGAAACACCAGCATCGATATTGGATGAACCATCAATTGGATCGGTACAAACAGCATAACGACCACCTCCTGGGAAAATAATCAAATCCTCTTGTTCTTCAGAAACAAGAACTTTAACATTACCAGAACTCTTCATGGCATTGATGAAAATTTCATCACCAATAACATCAAGTTTTTTTTGAACATCACCAGTGGTGTTGGCAGTGCCTGAAACACCGAGCAAATTAACCAATTCAGCTCTTCTAATGTTGTGGGCAATAAACTTGAATGCAAATTGCAACGAGTTCAACAATAAACTCAACTCACCAGTGGCATTGGGGGCCAATTTTTGTTGTTCTTGCAAGATAAACCTCGTCAATGTGACAATATCGGTTTGGACGTCCATTTGCTTGGAGACGGAATCGTGTGCGCTACTCATGATGATGTAGTGTAATGTAGTTGCAAGTTGTAGTAGTTTGTTGATGAAAAGAAGAAAGAAAAAGATTGAAATAGGGTTGTATTTTTTTTTTTGAATTGGGTCTATACCCCATATAAAAAGTAACAGTGAATAAGAAATGTCGTGTTTTATCGAGAAAGCTGGTACAAAACTTCCGTCGTTGAAAAAAGACACATTCCGTCGACGTCCGGGGTGAACCGCCACGCAAATCAGTGCAATAGAGTTTGTTTTTCCGCCGCTTTGTGGTGCAGGACATTCACGCGTAATCAACAGCAATTGAAAAACGTACGGGGGTCAGACACAAAAAAAGGTACCGACCGAGGGACTTCCGGGTTTCCGAGGTTGAAAAAAAAAAAACAACAGAATCAACTGCTGACTTCAACAAGACCAATCAAAACGTGGCTCTTTTGTATGTGTGAAACGCTGGGGACCAACTACGAAATGCAGAGACTATCAATGTTTCCGCGTCGCACACACACACGTGTGTATGTGATCGTGTGATGTCATAACCGAGTTGCGATCACATATAAGTGCTTCCCATGTTTAAAAAAGGGAAAAACGTTTTGGCAATATCCTCGTTTGAAGAAGGGGCCTGGGCTCGCAAAATGTAACATGGTTGGATATTATCAAGAATCTTTATTAAAGATGCACAAGGGGTCGAAATTTTGTTGACGAATGACTTCGCAATTACTAAAGCTGTATAGATATGCAAAAATTGAGGGAATCTTCAAAGTTTATATAAATACGAAAATATGCCATCAAGAAGAGACCACTATGCTCCCAAGTAACCCAATTTCAATACAGATAACTTTCCCTCCGCTTCTTTTCGAAATTTCAACAACTTCTTGGTGTTGAGATCCATGTGAAATATTATCTCCGCTCCGTCAATTTTATCACAAGCATATTAAAACACAATATAAACTAATCACTCTCCCCTCCAGGAAAGGATCGACTAACGAACCCCATTCAACATATCGGAACCACCCTTAGTTATGTCGTTAAACCAGCATCAAATCAAGCTTCACAATGATGGTAGAGAATTCACCACATTGAGCAACTTGCCCCTCTCCGCAATTGACGCCCAAGATTTCGACCGTGTCATCATTTTGCTTCACGGATTCCCTGATGTCAACACCACATTTAACAAAGTATGGCCATTGTTGCTCTCCCACTTCAAGGAAAAGGTTTTACTCGTTGCTCCCAAATTGAGAGGATACGAAAAGTCAAGCATTGGACCTGAACACGAGTACATGTTACCTTACCTTGCTGGAGATGTTAAAGGTTGGATCCACGAGATCAATCCTCAATTGGACAAGCCTGTGCATCTCGTTGGTCATGATTGGGGTGCTATTATTGCCTTCAAGACGGCAAATTTGTATCCGCAATTGATTACATCAATGGTTACATTGGCAATTCCTTATTTAGCCAATGTTAGGGGTTATGAATTGTTGTGGCATGCACCTGAACAATTGTACTTGTCAACCTACTTCTTCACCATGCAGTACCCATGGCTATACAAGTCAAAATTGACAGAGTCCAATGATTACTTGACATATCTCTGGAAATACTGGTCACCAGATTACAGTGTGTCTCAAGAGGAAATTAGTGAAGTCAGAGATACATTCAAGAGAGATGGCGTAGTTGATGCAGTAACGGCATACTATCGCCACTTGTTCCGCCCATTGTCATTTTGGAAGTCAAGATGGCCGGTGGATTTTACAAAAGTGCCCACATTAATTTTGAATGGAGAAAATGATGGCTGCATGTCATCGAGAATTGCTGTTTTGGAACAACAAAAGTTGAAAAATTTGTACCCAAAGGCACAGGTTAAAGTTGTTCCTCAGGTGGGACATTTTTTACAAAGAGAGGCACCAGAAGTCGTTGCGGGATTGATTGCTGATTTTTTAGAGTCTATTTAAATTTTCGTCAACTTCGCCATTTGCGTAAATCATTGTCTCATCTTCAACTGTAGTGGTTATGTCATTATCGACGGGTGCATCTTTGATTTGTGATTGTAATTGAAGTAATTGAAGCTTGCCTTTGATTGCATACAAATGGGGCATTGTTCCTACGTTTGATCGAAGATCCTGTTGGAGGTCCTTGACTGAAACCGATGATTTGGCAATCAGATTCCCATGTATTAATAATATCCACTTGAGCCAGATTGGCATATTTGTAGTTGTGATTTTAAATAGCTTCTCGACATCCTCATATGACAAATCTGTCACAAGTTGTTTGACGTCGTCGTCGTTGTGTAGTGATAAACAAAGTTGGCTAATTTTTTCCTCATTGGGCTTGTCTCGACTTAGTTGCTCGTGTAATTGAGTTTTGACATCTTCCGCATCCCTTTCTTCAGTATTGTTTTCAATGTGAATCAAAGTGGATCTTTTTGGCGTGATGGAAGTGCCATTTTGGAAAGAGATGGTGTTGGTATCCTGAGTAATTCTCTGGATGTGAATGCCAGCACCATCGTGCCAGCTGACATATTTTGTATCGTCTATTGTGAGCACATAGTCGATTGAATGCGAAGTCTTTATATCCTTTATGAAATCCCCTTCTGGTGTGAATACCTTCAACAAGTCATCGCTTATGATATATACATCACCTGCGACTTGAACTTTCACACCATTTTCTCCAGCAGCCAATTTTTTGGTGACGGCTCCGTCATGCACTAGTACTGCTTTGGATTGTGATGCAGCAACAATGGAAGAGCCTAACACTTCTACCGATAGAACCTCGAACCCCGTCTCTATATCCATGTCTTTATTAAATGTATTCTTGTTGATTTTACCAATGAGAAGCCCTGAAGATGTACCGATGTAAACAATTCCACTCTTGACCACAATACTTTTAAACTCCGGAACCTTGACCTTAGTGCTCTTTCCATCTAATTCAACTTTATATACATTCCCTTTGGACAATCCCCATATCGTGTTGTCCTCAACCGCAAGTATATGAGACAACTGTATCTTGACATCATGTCTCACCACTGTCCTCGAACGGGAAGAAATAGTGATGACATGTCCAGACAGTAATAACGCAACCACTAGGTCATCTACAGCCTGAACCTTTACGGCTCCATTAGCCTCCCTCTTTTTTGTTGAGCTTGATGCTTTCCCCCAAGTGAAGTCAATTACAGACTCATCCAAAAAAACGGATCCCTCTAGTGATAAATCCCCTAAAGTATCAACTTTATAAAACTGAAACTCATCCTTATCATTTCGTGATATAAGCTTAGCTACCAGGTCGTTATAGATGCTGTACTTCATGATGGTTTTCGTTTATAGCCCTACTCTTCTACATTTTTTTACATTTTTTTCACTTCTGAGATGAGATCGCGCAAATTCCATCGGTAAAAATATCAATTCTTTTTATTCTTTTACAATCTATCTACAAGCCTTGCATTTCCACCATTTGTTGCACTTGATTGCGGCACAAATCTTTCAAGTCAGCAACATCTGCTTTCAACTCTTCAACTTGCTCCGACTTTTCACCAATCAACTCCAACATCGTCAGCTCCTTCGCATTCTTTTCCTCAATTATCTTCTCTAGTTCCTCAATCTTTGACTTTAACTCGTTTACTTGCTCATAGACCTTTATTGACTCAAGCAATTCCTGCTCCCTCAATTCCTTGACATCTAATAGCTTCTCGTATTCATCCTTGAGAGTATTTAACTCAATTTCCAATCGTCTAATGTTTGAACTCATTTTATGAATCAATTGTAAATTATTGCTATTACTTAGAGATGTTGGTACACCAAGTCCACTGGTGCTTCCGTTGTTCCCGCTTGCGGCAAAACCCAAACCAGGTGCCAAATAAGATTCTCGTTCCAGTAGCTCACCTTCACCAATCTCAGTGAAGGACGCCAGCGAGTGATTCAGAAACATGGCAAATTCTTTATTCAATGCAGGCGTGTTTGATGATTCGCCAAGACGAATTTCGTTCCAGCTCAAATCGGAGCTTATTGAACTGTCACGATTCAATTTGGGAATTGATTCTTGTGGTCCTTGTTGCTCCTTGAGTGATTTAATTGTTTCATTTAAAGAGTCAATTTTGATGTTAAGATTCGATCTTTCTTGTATGTATACTGATTGTAAACGCTCTAGTTTTTCATTGACGACTTGTATGTCATTGTCTTTGAGTTTGATTGATAGCTGCAATTCGTTCACCTGTTCTTGCAACCTTTTCTTCTCATCCTGTAGGATTCTTATATCGTTAGATTGCGACTGTAAAGCGCCATTGGCCTTGATCAAATCATTGCTCAATTTGTGTTTTGCCCGCTTGGCTACATCCAATGCCGAATTCAATGTATCTACTTTCAAAGAAAGGTTAGACTCAATCAATTTCCAATTCTCTTGCGAAGACAAGTACAGTTTCTGCAAAACATGATGCGCATCAGATAACTTTTTGAAATCGTCAAAGTCAATTTTGTCATCACTATGAGGTATTGTCGGTACCTCGTGGTCCATTCTCAACGACTCAACTTTTTCTTCCAATCGTGCTATTTCTTCTGAATAATTTTGTTTTGCTTTAGAAAGTTCATCCTTTTGGGACGCAATAATGTCTTGCTTTAATTCAAGATCCAACTCAAATTGCTTTTTTGCCATTTCATGCTCAACTTTGAGCGAGTTTACCTCTTTGGTTAATTCTTTTCTCGTTGCAATAAGCTCCTCATGCTGTTTTGACAATTCATTATAACGCGTCTCCCAATGCTTCAAACCTTCACACTCCTTCTTGCTTTCAATTAATTCCTGATTCAATTGAGAAAACTTTTCAATTAATTGATCCACATTTTTTAGTTTATGAAACTTGACTAATTCTTGGAGTTCTTGAGAGGAAATTAATACAGAATCGTGCTTCTTAGCAAATTCAGCCATATCCTCCTCCAACGTTTGGTTAGCTAACTTGAGCTTCTTTATGCTCTCATTCAAAACGAGCTCCTTGCGCGACAATGACTCTCCTTCCTTGAGTAATTGTTCAATAGTTTCATCTTTAGTTTTGAGTTTCTCTAAAAATTGTTGACGTTCCTTCGCAAACGAGTCGGGCTTTGCTTTCTTTAAATTCGCTATGTCAAGCCTTAGTTTCTCAACCTCGGCTTTATACTTTGAATCACCATCGTTGGTCCCCTGGTTGCCGGTTACTTGGGGTGACATGACCGGGGAAGTTGATTGAGCGTGGGCTTGTGTTTGAGCTTGTGTTTGAGCTTGTGTTTGTGTTTGCTCACCATCTACCAATGGCTTTGGGCTCGGTTTCTTTATTCCCTTTGCAGCTAGTGCTAGCCTTTCTTGGAGAGTCAATCTTTTTTTCAGAGGTTTTGATGTTGGCACCTCTGATTGAGCTGGTTCGATGGTTTGGTTCTCAAACGAATCCTGGTTTGTCTCGATTTCACCTTTCAGAACCCCACTGGCATTGTTCAACTCTTCCACAGATTCTTCCTTTCGGCTCGAATCCTCTGTTCGATCATTTGCGTCAGTCATGCTAGTGGAAAGCTCTGCATGCGCTAGGCAAGGCTATCTTCGCCAGATCACGAAATACAATGCGAAAAAATATATGAAGAAAAATCGTGCTACCAGTTACAAAATATAAAAATCTCTTTTTCACTATAATAATACAAAATACAAATTTAAAATAAAAGCTACTGTAAGAAAAGAGTTCGAAGGGAACCCTCTTTCAATCATTGTGAACAAGCATATTCCATCTAAGGACGGTTAGTTCGCTGCTGTTGAGGCAGGGATTGTTGGTTAGCATAAATACCTGATCCTAGAGCCAGCTGCTGTTGTTGCTGTGGTTGAAACTGTGACGCATACAAAGTTTGTTGTGGTGTAGCCTGGTAGTATTGTGGTGTAGACGTGGATCCCCCTGAGCGCTGTGGTTGTATTTGCAGAGTTTGTTGTGGGACTAAAGTTGATGTGGGCTGTAAACCCAGGTAATACAACCCGGAGCCAGAGACCGGTACCAGCGATGAATCATTCGAAACATTTGGACGTAAGTTGGGTGGAGCAGAATAGCCATAATAGTACCCAGAGTAATCGTTTGGTTGTGTAACGTATTGTTGTGTAGGTACAGGCATTTGTGATTGTTGTGGAAGCAGGTACTGTGCTGGCTGTTGAACGTGCGGCTGTGCTGCATGGTCTTGTTGGGCAAAATTAGGCTCAAGTTTGTCATCCTTATTATGGCCCCCATTTTGGAAATCGAGCTTCGACTTCCGAGGTCCATGTTTCTTTGTAACAATATGAGTATTCAAATGGTTCAACGATCCATAGCTTTTCAGACAACCAGGAAACGAGCACGGGTATTTTCTAACAATTTGATTGTATCTTCTTCTAAAACGTCTGCTTTTCTTCTCTGGCGGTACATGTGTATGAAGATCTTGTTTTGATGTGGATGCTGGCACCGCCGACGCACTATTACCAGAATACAGAAATCGAACAGCACCAGATGCATTAGTAGAAGGATAGGCTTGTTGAGTGTACTGGGTCATTCCAGCATACGCATTCTGCGGCTGCAAACTGCTTTGTCTCTGGTACGGGTCGTAGTTCGATTGTTGATACGATGAATATATAGAGGGTTGAACGTTGTACTCGTAAGGCTGTTGCTGTTGTGTTTGGGTGTACAGTTCTGGTTGTTCTGTCTTCATTGTTGAACCCAAGGGGGGTAAGGTTGTCTTATTATCTGTCCCATATCCACTAGCGGTAGCCGCGCCTCTTTGTTCACTTTGGGTATTGATCTTGTCCGTGGAAGACATTTTTGTTTGATGACCCGCTTTCTTATCGTATATTCTACTTCTTGTGGTGATATCTGAGCTCTAGTTGCCCTTTAATTGATGAATGAATGCAACACACTACTTAAATCTTTTAGATAGATGTCTGTTTGAATATTTCACTCACTTCAAATTGTTATTGAAACTTTAACTTTGCAAAAAAACCGCCTTGTAAAATCTCAATAAAGTAACACGATTTTGGAAAATTAAATACCACACGTGTAAAGCACAATGAAAAGTTTGAAAAAACTGGTGGTATGGCACAAATAGGTTGCTTTGTGAGGTACTTTTTAGGTTTTGAATATTCGTGTCGAAAACTGTGTAGCTAACGGTGGGGCTCCTAATATGAATATTTAGCTGCTCAATGAATGGTTTATAATCTGAGCGTTTGTTGTGTCCAGATGAATTTATGGTGACAGAACGGATGTTGATCTCGATAGTGCCGTTGTTTACTTCAAGGTCACTCTTCAGCCCTTTTCAAGTAAAATTATCTAAAACAAATGAATGTAACAGGAACACGGTGACCGTACGTGGATGTTTATGCTTTTACCCTTGAATGTGAGATCTGATTCTCCTTTGGGGGGTAGAAGTTGCCAAAAGTAATAATTCTGGAGTAAGATAATAATTAAAGAAAATAATATTTGACATGTAATATATCCTTTATACGAAATCGGTTTTTTTTTTTATATATTTTTCAAAACAAATGGTTCAGTATTGTTTGACGGTGTTTTTGTGAGAGAGAGATACATACAGTACATCACAATAGAGTGCATTGTACACATAGTTTAAATTTAGTTAGTAAAAAAATCCTCTTGTGTTTTAAAAGTTGTTAAGTTTAATGGAAAAAAATCAGACAATAAACTGCATCTTCGAAATTTTAATTTTAAACTCTGGCGCGTGGAAATATAATAACTTCACAAAGTTTAGTGTAATGTTCATGCAGTGGAATTTTCTAATCAATTTTAGTAGTAGTCGCACGGAAGCACACACACAGGGTTTCAAACATTTAATAAATACAATAAGGTTAAACTTCATAAATGGGGGGGCAAAAAGGTGGGAAAGTTCAACTACAAACGACCTTTCTCTTTTGGGCTCTAAAAAATCTTCTTTTCGAAAGGAAAAGTTCGAGTATTTGTAGTATTTGATATCGGTCAAGTATAGCCGAGTATCTTGCGACCGTTTCACAATTATTATGTATTCAACCATAGACAAAGATTTCGATTTCTTTGTACTTTTATGGGGGATATCAGATGGAACAAGAATAGACGTTGTGCAGTAAAAGCTGTTAGATCCTTTTTTTTTTCATTGTACTTAATGAAGCCACCAACTTTAAGCAGTAGTTCCAACTTGGAACTAGCGCCCGATAGAGAAAATAATGGAACAAAGATCCAATTTCATTTAACAATAATATGGTGTTAGTGATCAACGACTAAATGGTGTTAGTAGAGTTGCATCACTAAAAATACTAGACTAAATCCTTTGTTAAACTAGGTGATTGAATACGTGTCTCCTATTGTTATGTATAATCTAAGTGAATTTTTAGTGTATTGATTCCAGAATTGCCCTCTCTACAATGCTTTGCTTTGTGGACTTTAAAACCATCGAGGTGTTCAGATTGGGCGTTGTCCGTAGAAAAAACAAAACAGAAAAACAAAAATCAAACCATTAGTTCACACGTATATGCATCTTGTCCTAAAATAAAAAGAGGACAAATGCTTTGAGGGGTTGATTTTCTTCACTGTATCATCAGTGAGCCCTGGAATGTATAAAGTTTGTCAAGAAAAGGAGAGTGTGAGCATTTCGTGATTGGCTCTAAAGACAATTCATTTTTGGCGCTAATCGTGAATATTGTCACTAAACCAAAAAGTGAACTTTAGGATAATCAGACCAAACTCGGCCAAGGTTAAATTCACATGTATAAGCTGGTGGAAAATGCACAAAGCTTTAAATTTGTAATATTAATAATCAATTGTTTGTACTAGAATAATATGCAAGTAAAAGCGCACAAAGCTCTATCTTTCCCCAACAAATCACGCATCAAAATAACATTAAATGCATGGGTTGCCCAACATTCTGAAGATTGTTTTTAATAAATGGTTACTAAATGGAAGCATCTAAACAGACAAGAAGAACTGCATAATTACAAAATCACCCTTTTCTTTAAACTCCGTCTATTATTATACATTCATCCTTCGGAGTGGCTTGTTGTATAAAGTAAGGCACGAAAATAAAGTGTGTATCAGAATTAAAAACTTACTAACACTTAGATGGCAGACAGCCGTGTCTTTTATGGAAAATTGACTATCTCCTCCGTTCAACGATTTGTTGATTCTTTCCTACGTTTCAGCTGTTCAACAGCGTTTTGTATTTGTTACTTCTTTGCAGTGTTTACACGACTGGTGATTCCAGTTGGTTTTGTGACATGTAGGTTACAAAAGGGAAATAATTCGAAAGAAGAAACACTATTGTGTGTGACTTGCTTCTATGTGATTTCTAAAAAACCTTAATCTTTACCAAGAAGAAGATTCTGGTAAAACTTCTTTCTAAAATCGCATCGCTTCTGCTTGTATGCTTTTCCCCGTGAAGAAGCTTCGATAAGTCCGTAACGGCACCGGCAAGTTATACAATAGCATCACAATGACGTAAATCTCTAAATCTATAATGAAATTCATCGCACAAATAGAACAAAAACAAAGACTTTTTGTCATTTTTTGATCGCTTTCGCATATTCCAATAACCGTGTTTATTCAATTTTATAAATCCGAGCGCTTAAATCCTATACACCGAAACTAAAACGTAACTAAAACAGAGATTTGGGCTATAGATAATTTGCTCAAATTATGGAGTTCCGCATGGGTCTCTAAAGGAGTGTTGGTGATTATTTTAAATCCTTTGACGTGTGGTCTAAAAATGGTACAGAAGACCCACAATTTGGTCTTCATAACCTTATTTCAAAGTACTTCAAGTGCAAACAATAAATGTCGTTCTTTTTTTCTTCTTTTCGTTGACATGTCACGTATTGTGCTGTGCATTGCGCATAGAGTGTGAAAGTAACGACAGTGAAATGGGGGTGGCACAATCAACTTCAAAGACTCCACACCGAATATGAGCAAGGCTACTTGACCCGAATGCTCAATTAACGCCAACCTCATTATATCGTTTGCATTAGTTACGCAAACCTTTATAGAAAGTTTACAACTGCCACCTGTATTGAAGCAGGTGAAACCAAAGTTTTGTGGCTAGAACCTAAAGTCAGTGTCACCGTGTAACAGTACGTGATAAATCAAAGCGGGGTAAAAGTCTATTGTGGTTGAATTCAAATGCAGACCATCCCGGCGATGCGCGTGAGAAGTGCACGATCGGATTGCTCCGTGTTGTTGAGTAGTGCATAGACGAGAGCCATCAATTTGCGTGAAAAATGGTGTGATACGCGACAACCGTCAACAAACTTTTGAAATGTGGCGTCATGGGTACAATGATGTAGTTCTCAAGTTGCAACAAAATCAGAATTGCGTTACAATTTAAAAGAATACTTAGATTGCGCCATTTCTTTTGTTTGCGCAAACTATACATATGGGTAAATTAAGGAAATGTTAGTTGACTTCTTTTTTGCGTCCTTTGTATTTCTTGCGTACTGAAAAGCTTTTCTAGTGTGATTGTCTTCAACTTTTACGACTACTATTTGAACTCGCCAGCCAATCTAGATTTTTAAGGCCCAAAGGGGTGTTTCCGAGAGTAGTCGATTAGATATGAACTTAACAGTGATTAGCATTTAGAGTGGAGGTGTTTGCAGATCGCATATGATTTTGCATAAATTGTGGTGCTCAACTTTTAGCTGGCTGATCTAAAAAATTGTCAGAGTAGTGTATGTTTGTGCTAATCTGCAAGAGCTAAAAACCCTATTTCCGGGCCGAAAACTAAAGAACACCAATGCCGCTTCCGAAAAAAAGGAGATGAGGGTATGTTTATCTTGGTGTTGTTTTTAAATGGCATGTTGCTGAAAAAAACTGTGATTAGGTTAAGTGTGGATCAAGACTATGGCATATAATGATGTGAATGAAAATGCTAGAGTTCTTTTCGAGCAGAAAATGGAGTTGTTTTGGAGAAATCATAAGGATTTTCAGCACTCCCCGTTATTTCGCCTCATTCGCTGCACGCAACTGTATTTGCTCACTGTTATTCAGCAAGTAACTGCCTCAGATTGGAACTTTGCCTCCTCCAGGGCGTTAACACTCACTGCAAGCAGTGATTTCGGGTATCTGATTTTCCGAAAATGCATCGGAGTTATTGTAACCAAGTAAAGAATTAAACGCCGACGTGGATTTTAAAATCAAAAATAAAGTAGCCTGATAATTCTGATTGAACGACACATTGAGATTACCATACACAAATGGAGTCACCTGTCTGTCTGTTGTAAAATTCTTAGGAAACTAATCAAGAGCTATAAGGGGTTTTCTTATTTGCAGCAGCTGTTTACAGCATTCCAAAATCCCCCTCAAACCAGCGTCATTAGAGTGCTCTCTTTTACGATGGTACTTAATTTTTAGATTGACTCACCCAATTTTTTGTTGACCCTTGAGATTATCACACTAAATGACAGCGTCTATTCGGTGATAGCACTAACCCATCAAATTTGATCACGTGGCACAGTTTCACCACAGCGAGTCACTTCATGATAAAAAAAAAAGGAAAGGAAAGATCTAACTATTACTTAGTTATTTTTAATAGGGACAATACTGAATTTATACATAAAGAAGCTGATGCGACAATTGTAAGTACACGCGTAATTATCTCAGGGTATATGAGCAGTCCGTGGGTATCCCAAAGTTGCAAATACCTCAAGCCAAACGTTATGGTCTCTGTTGCCTTGAGCAATCCTGATGTATTTATAATCAGTGTATACTAAAAACAACACTAGCCCACACTCCTATGTTGGATTATGTGGATCGTAAATGGGCACTTTTCTGTACATGTGGGCTTTGTGTTCGTTGTGTGATGTCATTGCACTCGCAGATGAAAAATAAAATAAACCACTTTGTGGTCTCTTCCAATTTGGTGTTTGAAACTCTATTGTGTTTTTTTTTCCTATTTTGTTACCTGGAAATAAGTAGCTTTGCAGACTGTTTTGTAACCACTATCCAACAGCTGTAGTTTACATTTCGTAATAGTCGTCCAAGCCTCAAAGCCAATTGGATCGATTTAGGCACAGCATTGGTTGCTGTGTGAATTCACTCCAGAAAGACTTCTTTTCTAAATCTAGGGTCCATATAATTGCAGTCTTCTCCCGGAAAGCACGGTTTGAAAATAATATATTGCCTCATTCTTGTTGAACAATGTGCTTCGCTCTAAAGAAGTGCAAACTTGGACCTGGTCTACTCAATGGTGAAGTTTTGATGTAGATACTGTTTTTGGTAAAAAGTTGACGGGAAGGGTGATTGCCGCTTGGAGTTTCAGTATGCTCTTATATACAAGAATTCTGGACCTCATGAAGATAACTTGAATCACCACCCTGAAAATACAGTATTGACTAAAACTGTCCTAAAATTTAGCTGTGAAGTTTAGCATCGAAACTTTGGTTGTACCGCTAGAGCAGTAGACTAAATTTTTTTCCCTTGAACGCTGCACTTAAACTCGTATAACTATACCTTTACATTAGATCAAACTTTAAAGTCATCTCACAGCTTTGTGCCTTTCAGTCTCAACAGGTTTTGTTCAATTCAAAATGCATCACTTGAATATTTAAGCGACAATTTGACTCACAAAAAGTCGCGCTGCAGATTCAAAAGTAAATCAGAGTTGGCCCTATCAGATATAATAAAGATACAAAAGATAGAATATATAGGAGCACCAGAGAATATATTGAGTTGACGCATCAAAAATTTTGTGTAACAGCCAAACAAGAATCACGCCCAAACTTGAACACGTTCATAAAAATCGACCCTTTTGTTTTCTTTATTAAAGATATTCTTGCTGCAATAGTATCGAACTTGGTCAACCATGCTGGGATTGCCGCATGTAACAAAAGAAATAGACCCATCTGATTCACGTAATTCTTGAGGAATAATCGCGCCGATATCTGGCCTGCCTTCTTTGAACTCAATATGGCCAAGTTCAGTCTTAATGTCATTGACAATCTCTTGCATAGTTGAGTCGTTATCTGAGGTTAGAGAGTATTGTAAAACCTGGTCATTTAATCCGAGCTTGTCGGACACCAGTGATTCATCAAGATTGAGCTCTTCCTTGTTAAATTCCTTGATCCTGGGACGCGTCACACTCTTGAACTCGTCAATGTTTGCTGGATTTGTAGGCTGCGAAACATAGACTATGGTTTCAATCCCGGTGTTCCTCAATTGAAGCAACTCCTCGTAGAACCAAATCAATGATTTCCACTCTCTGATCACCCAAATCAATTTCAATTTGTTGCTTTTGCTCTTGGTTCTTGAAGCAATATCAACCGCTTCCGAATACATTCCAGGAATTCCGTTACCTCCAGCAATGAAGACAGCTGTATCAGCATATCTAGCAGGTGTTGGCTCACCGTATGGACCTTCGCAACTCACTCTTATTTTGCAAGTTCTTCCTGGTGCCTTTGCCAATGATTGATACAAACTGTGTGTTACTCCTCCTTTGACTTTACAGTATAACACAATGCTGTCTTTGTTGTCTACTGATTCGGTGAAGGTGAACGGATGTGATTGCCAAAAGTAAGTTGGCTTTATGAAATGAATAAATGCATGTCCACCAGGGATAGAGTGCCAGTAGCTTGGCTTGGGAACAACTACTTTCAATGTCTCATCAGCCAACAAAGTGACATCAGCATGGGGGAAACCAAATACAATCAAACGCCCAATTCTCACCACCCTATCGAAACACCAAACAGCAATGGCTGGATAAACCAAGCATAGAAAGCCAAACTCTTCAACGTGCACCCAAGTACCAGCAACATAAAGTGCGGCCAATATGATGTGTAAGAACAAGAAGATTTCATACCATCTTCTTCTCAAGTAAAGCATACCTTGGACCAACATAATTGCAGCAGCAACGGTTGCAACAACCCCCCAAATAAAGTAAGGCATTACAGATTCTGCGGCATACCTTGCTGCCAAAACATAAGTGAATGTCACTGCGTGTACAACAACCAAGGCAAACATAACTCTTGCTGTATGTCGATGGTACGCCATAAAAGTTGAGTAGTTCCAACCGACCAACCATTGTAGGAAATTGTTTCTTCCCGCATAAAGGAATACCAATGGCATCATCATGGTGGCAATGATTCCTGTCCTATCAGCTACGTATCTCATTTCAGCATTGTACTTCGAGAGATAAACAGGATCGTTTTCCAAGGCTTTTGAATTCATAGCGTGCAACCAAATAACGGCGCAATAAAACAAAAATATAACCAATGATTCCAATCTTGAAGGGATCAAGTAGCTAAAGTACTTTGAAAAAAAGGTTTGCTCTTGCAGTTTTTTAACCCTGAAAGTAGCTGGAATTGAAACATTGGCTCTCCAAAAATTAGTAATGGGACCAGTCATCTTCTTGGTGAAGCTTGGGAACAACATCTTTGTCCAATGCGACATAGCTCCCAATAGTAAAATCAACAACCAATAACCCAACAACCCGGCACCATAAAGGATCGAATTGTCATAGTTGTTGTAAAATCTATTGAAGGATTCTTGAAAGAGTTCAGTATTAGTTTTATTCATAATAATTGGAATCTGTACAGGCATCGATCTGTTATAGTTTGGAATGTCTCGAGGTGATTTAGCATACTTGTCAAAATATTCGATGGCTGTTTCGTACCAATCTGGTGAAACTTTAGCATGAGAGCGTTCACAGTACTCCAACATGGTTTCTGCTGCTGCATTGACAGACTTGTTGACACTTCTCAAGCATCCGGCAATTGTAGCTAAAGCGTTTTCATTCACGCATTGACAAGTAAGGTTACGTGGAGGGCATATTGTGACTTCTGACAGCATTTGCCTTGAACAACCATAAAAGTATTTCTTCGCTCCCAATGGCTTGTAAGATGGATATTTTTCACTTGCTTGTACCCATGAAGTTAACCCGAGCAATAAGCATGTAAATTGTAACAAAATTTTCATAATAGGTGAGGTTTAATGATTGGAAAATTGTGCTGTGATTGCGAATGTAGGAGAGCTCAATCCATTTATATATTGCTCATGGAAGTATAAACACAATATTAGGGTTTCACTTTCAATACTGACAGCGCTAAAGACTGAAATTACGTTCTCCCACTCATTCAATTACATGAAATTTTAAATGTGGCCTGATGTTAACCACAGCCCTCCATGGTTTGCAACCCTATCAATTTCACCCGCCTTAGTCGCAAATCGTATAATGGATGCCTGGTCTCCCCGGTCTAGTATTTAAGTTTGAATTTGCATGAACAATTTAACTGATCCAATCATATAAGGCAGATGTAAAATCGGGTAAATTGCCATCAATCACGGTGTATTGATCATCATAGTCATTAATGGGGCCATAACTCAATTTTTATCTAAAGGATCAACTATTGATTTGGTTTATTAATTATTTAGATTTTTCTGAAACTTTGTCTCTCCTAAACAGAGCAGAGATAACACAAAATTGACCCTCATGGGAGTTTCCATAGGTACGTCAAAAATACAACTACTACTGCATGGAAAATTGTTTCCCAACTACATAAAGTGAGCGAATGTTGGCCGATACTTAAACCTGTAGCTCTAGTATAATACGTGGAGGTGGAAAAGTGAGTGTGTGAAATATATGCTGAAATAACAAACCAATGTATGCTGACAAAATTAAGGTTCAAGAGCTCATTAAGCTTTTCAATTTCCGTAATACCGACGCCTGAAGAGGATAAGAGGATACGAAGTATAAATCCCAAAGTTGTTGCCGCTGGTGGAAGTGTATAACCATGAATGCTATCTTTCATTGACACAATTGTACCAACTTTCTACACTATATTGGTCCTTTCAAATTAATTAAAAAGTTTAAATAAATCGCTAGACTCTAAATAAAGCCACGGGCGTTCTCTTTGGTTTCTTTTAGGCCCATACTTGAATCTGCTCATAGAAGTCGACCCTTTTCCTTTCCTTGTTTGATACATTCTTAGCGCAGTAGTAACGTACTTGATCAACCATGGCAGGATGTCCGCAAGTAACAAAAGCAATAGATCCGTTTGATTCGTGAATCTCTTGTGGAATGAGCTCCTCAATGCTTGGTCTGCCTTCAATAAATGTAATGTGGGAAAGTTCACTCTTGATAATATCAATGATTCTATGGTAAGAACCATCATCTTCACGAACTGGCTCGTCAATCCTAACCATCTCATCAGTTGAGCTTTGTTTCTCTGAGGCCGACGACTCCTCAACCTTGACATCTTCCTTACTGGAGTCAGCTTTAAGATCATCCAGTCCATCCATTGACAACCTCTTCAATCCTGCAAATCTATTGTTGAATTCATCAATAAAAGTGTAGCTTTTTGGTTGTGAGATGTAAACAGTTGTTTCAATTTTGGTATTCTTCAATTGAAGTAACTCCTCGTAGAACCAATATAACGACCTCCACTCTCTTACAACCCAGGTCAACTTCAACTTGTTATCACTGTTTTGTGTTCTTTCCGCAATGTCAACAACTTCAGAATACAATCCAGGAATTCCGTTACCTCCAGCAATGAAGACAGCTGTATCAGCATATCTAGCAGGTGTTGGCTCACCGTATGGACCTTCGCAACTCACTCTTATTTTGCAAGTTCTTCCTGGTGCCTTTGCCAATGATTGATACAAACTGTGTGTTACTCCTCCTTTGACTTTACAGTATAACACAATGCTGTCTTTGTTGTCTACTGATTCGGTGAAGGTGAACGGATGTGATTGCCAAAAGTAAGTTGGCTTTATGAAATGAATAAATGCATGTCCACCAGGGATAGAGTGCCAGTAGCTTGGCTTGGGAACAACTACTTTCAATGTCTCATCAGCCAACAAAGTGACATCAGCATGGGGGAAACCAAATACAATCAAACGCCCAATTCTCACCACCCTATCGAAACACCAAACAGCAATGGCTGGATAAACCAACCAGATGAAACCAAAATCTCTGACATGTACCCAAACACCTACAACCCAAATTGCTGCAAGCACAATGTGTAAGAACAAGAAGATTTCATACCATCTTCTTCTGAGATAGAAAAGCCCCTGAATCATGATGAGACCACCAGCGGTTGTAGCAATGATACCCCAAAAGAAATAAGTTTCTGCAGCATCTTCAGCGTAGTAATCTTTAACAAGAATAGTGTACCCAACTGAGTGAATCACAGCCAAGGCAAACATCACCCTTGCAGTATGTCTGTGATAGGCCATAAAGGTACTGTAATCCCATTGCACCAACCATTGCAAAAAGTTGTTTCTTCCAGCATACAAAAATACCAATGGCATCATCAATGTTGCAGTGATACCCGTTCTATCTGAAACATATCTCAATTCCGCATCATACTTTCCACCAAACACGGGATCTCCAGGGAGAGCTTTACTATTCATTGCATGGAGCCATATAGTAACACAGTAAAACAAAAAGATGACTAACGATTCAAATCTAGAAGGGATCAAAAAGCCAAAGTACCTCAAAAAGTTTTGTTCTTGCAGCTTCTTCATTCTGAATGTAGCTGGCATGGAAACGTACTCTCTCCACCAGTTCACTACAGGATTTGTCATCCTTTTGGTAAAGTTGGGGAACAATATCTTTGTCCAGTTGAAAATAGCACCCAAGATCAACACCAATAACCAATAGCCCAACATACCGGCACCATAATAGATTGAGTCATCATAGTTGTCATAGAATCTTTTGAATGATTCTTGGTATATACCAGTCATGGACTTGTTCAATTTGAAAGGAACATCAATTGGGACACTCATATTAAAGTTTGGAATCTCACCAGCAGACTTTGCCTTTTCATCATACAACTTTATCGATGTATCGTACCAGTTGTCAGCCACGGTGATATTATAGTAGACACAGTTTTCGTGCATGAAATTTTTGGTAAAGTCCAACTCCTCGTTAACATCTCTTAAACATCCAGCAATGGTGGCCATGTAGTTCTTGTTTTCACATTGACAAGATCTTTCCATTGGTGGACAAAAGGAAACTTCCGATGTAATTTGATTGGTACAAGCATAGAATATTCTTTTCTTGCCTAGTTTCTTGTATGGTTCCAAGCTGGCACTAGCTATGGAAAAGAAGCCAAGCAAAATGCATGCAAAGTATCCTAGATTCTGCATGAGAAAAGTTTAATGATTGTTGGTGATGGAATTGACAAACTTAATTGTTAGTGACAGCTGAACTAAGGGGGCATTCAACTCATTTTTATACACATATTCGTTTCTGATACCCAATCCAAATTCTTTCAATTACAAAGTGATTTATTGGGGCTTTCTATGTCGTAAGTTGTTGCTCCTACGGTGTTGTTATTGTACTTGGTATATACATACATGCACGATGCTTTTTGCTATTGTCATTGGCTACAACTTATTGTTTGCTTAACCGCCTTTGACGACAGTCAGAACAATAAAGTTGCAAATACTGCAGATCATTTACAGTGTCAACATTACACAATACCTTCACTGATCCAATCAGATAACTTTTTCATAAAAACCAAAATCATTGCTGTATCCAATCAGCGAATGGCAGAACTAATTGATGCTCCATAATTTTTATCTAAAGGATCATTGTGTTGATATTCGTTCCTTACATTTTGCATTGTTTGCAACTAACAATTCAAATTCAAACGAACACAAAGCTTTCAAACAATAAATTGGAAATTCTTTTTTAACCTAAAACAAGCTTAACATCTGATTGTTTTGGAGGAAAGAACAATGTCTATTCTTCTTCACAAGCGAAATCTCACCCATTTTACGATGAGAAGATATATCGAGCAACTCAGTACTTCCCTAGAAAAGTTCAACATTTGACAGGTACCTTGGCATGCCTAGCGTCTTTGCAAAATAGACAACCCTTCAAGAAAATTTTTATTTTCAACGTCAATTATTAGTTCATTAAACTAATTTGTCACAAAGACATATGGTAATGAAAATTTGTACATTAGCTCAAATATTTTATTGACTGTATGTTGTGGTTTTGGAAAGAAAACTTTTGCATTGATTTTCTTGGCGTACACAACTTTTTACTTAAATTGGGTAGAAATTAAGAGCCATAGCTGAAATTTGATGCCGCGGATATAATGTATATACTTGCAAACGTTCCAATAAACTCAGTAGGACCGAGCTTACATATAGCGGACAAAGCTCAAGAAGGGTATAGGTGGTGGGAATAGTAAGAAAAAGCACCTCAGCTGTAAGTTGGCAGTGATGACTAGGTAAATGTTTTTGAAGTTTTGTGTGGTTTTAACACCGCCTGCGTTCGTTATGTACGCCTCAATTAAAAGAGTTTGTTTTGGGGGGGAGGGGGTACAGAATTAGTGGAGGCACTAAATGTTAAATCACATTCTAGAAGCAACTTGAACTATTATAGACTTTGCATATGTGTCCGATTTACGGAGAGCGAATCATTTTAATTGACATTTCAAGGTACAGCCGTTAGCTAACTATGGGTTTGGGCCTGGTATCAACCTGCCAAGTCCCTACACCTTCAGAGAAGACCCCTTACATCGTATATAGATCTTATTACAGAAATATGGATATGCAGCGCTAGAGTACAATGGGAAATAACAATGTAATACACCCCGAAAGGCTGGGAAGTACTTATTGACCCGAGACCTAGAAAATTGATAAAACAAAGAGGTTTATTGTTTAATGATATTTTTGTAAGTCCTACAAAACCATTGGTGGATTGTAAATTCGATTTTGTGATTGCTTAGTCCTACACGTTATGCAACTAATGGAATAAATTCTTGGCATTGATTTTCAATACCTCTTCTTAACGAAATTAACATACGAATTGGAACACCATTGATTGGATGGAAAAAGCAGTATCTGGTTCAAAAAAAAAGGAGCTAGCTTAGTTGTGCTTGTGCAAATATGTGAGTCATTCAGGTTGAAGATGCTATTACAGATACACGAACTCTCAGTGGCATGATTGTCTTCTAGGTGAAGGTTTTATGGGTTGTGAAAATGATTGCATCCCAGCCCAATCATCTTATATTGACCCAATGTCAGTGCCTCGAAGCAGATACTAGCATCAAAAGGCTGATCTAATCAACGACAGCCCCACCTCTTTATCCAACCTTTTCAAAAACAAAGCCAATATAAAACCCAACTGCTTCTTTTTCTTCACCTTCTGCTCCATACTTTCCGTCATTACGTTTCAACCCATCAATCAAGTTCTTATTCAATTTCGCAAAATAGTTGGGTATTTCCTGGTTGAAGATGTCAATAAAATTCTTTTTATACTTTAACATTAGATTATGTTCTTCACACATTGCTCGAAGAATTTCAAATGGAACAACATATTCTGGTACGTCATCCACTGCATCTTTCAACCAATAACTATATCTATTTCCAAAAGGGGGTCTAAACACACCATCTTCCGGTGGTTCTTTATCAAAAGTAACGGAGTATAACCCATTTCCAAACTTGACTTTGCCTGTTTTGGCATCTTTAAAGTATTGCTTGTCAACAATTTTGGACTTGATAAAATCGGATGAGGGAATAGTACCTATGAAACGACCGCCTACTCTCAATGACTTGGAGACATTGGTTAACAAGGTGTTAACTTTATCTTCTGATTCGAATGCATAGTGTAATGCAAATTGAGTAGATACAGTATCAACAGGAAATGTTTTCTCAATAATCCCTGGAAAGTTGGGCTCTAAAATATCAGGAACATATTGAGTAAAACAATCACCAGTGGCAAAACATGCTTGAAAATTGTACCTATTCTCAACTCGAGTCCCATTACGTGGCCTGAATCTTGCTTTTTGCTTTGAGTATCTATCAAAAGCTTCACGTACTGATAAATCGGAGATGTCGATGCCGATATATTGGTCAATTTTGATAAACTCGCATTTGTTCAAATCCCCACCCTTTCCACAACACAAATCTAATACTGAAAACAATGGTGATGAGCCAGTGTCATGTTTGGCCCAATTGCCGATCAAAATGTACTTGATTGTATTGTTGAAATTCCTCAATTTGTAAATTGGAGAGCTGGTCCTTGGACCTTGACGTTTAGACTGCTGAGTTCTTTGATTGTAATGTTGTCTGACAATACTGTTGATATCACGATTCTCCTTGTCCTTGATTCGACTGTGAAATGTATGATAACTGTCATTGCTTCGTGCACGAGTCGATGATGGATTCGCCACGTCTAGATGTAAATATGGTTGAACAGACTCATCGTCATCTTCTTGTTCTTCTTCTTTCTCTTCATCATCTGGCGTCTCATCTCGTCGTGGAGGGACCTGTCTCTCAACAGTTTCTCTTGCTCGTTTCAACCGGTTTAATCGTGAGTCTTGCTCTTCATGTTTTTGTTTGTATGTTGTAACAGAATTTGATGACTCAGTCAGTCTCCTGACGTATGACGTAGATACTACATCTGACCTTTGTCCATACATTTCATACTTTAAGTTCTTTTTCTCATCATTTTTGAGCCATGCTGGTTTTTGTTTGATATCCCCGTATGCTGATGCTGGTTTGGCTGCAGGAGTATACTCTCTTCGGGAAAATCCCTCAAGATTGGCCCCATTATCCACCCGACGTCTTTTCATCTCTTGCTCTTTGGCAACATGGGGTGGTTTTGGCGGTAGTGATGAGTTTGCTGACATTGCAGAAGTGTCGAAAACGTACAATAGGTAAGCAATTGTAGTCATTTTTCTGACCACTTTTGTTGATACTCTCATAGCTACCAAGTGCATTTCAATAATGAGAAGTCATCACAGCTTATATTATTTTTAAAGCATGTCTATTCTAAACGTTTATACTATAACTTACCATTGACCTTTCTATCAAAGAGCTCTGCGATCGGCTGAACTATTTTCTTATCATTTGGGAAAAAGTGGCCACCATCATGAGCAAAATTGTGTACTTGTTTAGCATTGTATAAGGTACTGACATATTCGGACCTTATTGGAGGAACAATGCTATCATTGAGTCCATAAAGAAGAATGACTTCTGTAGGTAAATGCTTTCCCATACTCTCTCCCTTTGCGTCACATAAATATTTGGCCGCTTTCTCTGAAATTTTTACTTCGTTAGCATATTGATCGAGATCAGTAATTTCCAAAATCCGCTGCTTATTTTCGGCACTGTGATCGTCATTCCTGGGCACAGTCAAACAAAATCCCGACACAATTAAGCTTATTTTTAGTGGCGGGTGTGTAGGTAGAAACTTTTGTAAGCAATTGGTGATCATAGCTGCCATTGCTGCGCCTTGCGAGAACCCAATAATCCCGTCGTATGGTCCATTTTTATCAATATGGTCGATTATAAACTTTATTGCATCGTCTAATCCGACGTAATTGTTTGCACTTTGTGCGTCAAACCATCTAGCATTACTTCCATTTTCAACAATTTGAGTCCAAACCTTGTCACTCTCTTCATCCGTTGGGCCTAGTGGGAAACTTAATTCGTGTCTTGACTTAATTTCATGACAAGGTGTAAGGTAATCAACTTGGATGTTTAGCTTTTTTGAAAGGATCTTGCGCAATCCAGATGATTTCCTTGCAAGGGTGCTCCCGCTTTGCAAGTACCCAGGGAGACAAAGAACCTTTGAGATGCTTGACATGAGTGTGTAAAAGAAGGAGTGTAGATTGATACAGCTCAACACAACTTTAGTCTTTTCTTTTTTTCGACCCGTTTATTTGCATCAATTCTCAGAGAAAAAGTGGGGCACCCTCCATTTTCAACAAAGGAGCTATACTAATCTTTGATGTAACACTGGCCGAACCTTTTCGACTGTTCATTTACTATTGCATGCATGCCTTGTGGTTGTAACTCACTCCCGTTTTCGTTGGAGGAGAGCTAGCAGAGCCTCATAGATATATATGCCATTACGGAATCTTTTTGTGCGTTTCTTTCTGGCAAAAATGCATCTCTCTCTTCACTCACTTCCACCGTCACCAAATACTTACAATGGCAGATTTAGACGCATTTTTCAAAGATATAAGAGAGGAAATAGCCAAGGAGTATGTACTCGCAATCGAAGACGTTATGCATGTACTAACCCCCTTGACAATAGCGTCAACAAGAAAACTTTGTTGCAAGAGTTGGAGAATCAATTTGACTTATCACTCATCCCATATCAAACCACAATCAATTCTTGGACATCTATTAGTCCAAATCAATTGAACGGAGTATTCCAAACCACAAATAGTTTTGAGGAGTCGATTCGTGGAAACGTTGAGAAATTCACGCTTTCATTGTCACAATTGGATTGTAAATTGAGTCAAAAGGAAAGATTGTCAAACAAATTCATCGAGGATTCCATCTATGTAATTTTGGTCAATCGGTACTTTTGGATACTTGCAACCGCGTTTGGCCATGACACTATAAAAGTGAAGTTGATAACCACCGAGAACGAGTCGGGTATAATTGCTACACCACAAGAAATCTTCCAATCTCTAGGCATCAAGGATGTAAATTACCAATTGTATCTACTTGCCCTATTGAAAATGATTGACGTTGTCGTTGAATACACAACGACTACAGTGATCAATCAATCCATTGGCTCAACTACGTCCCAATCGTCAAACTATTCAATTGCGCTCATAAATCTGAAAATTGTAGCTAAGATACAAAACGGGTTTCTGTTGTTGGATTTGAAAAACGACATCTTAAGAAAGAGGTATGATAGTTTGAAATATAACTCTCAAAGGTTGAACAAGATAGTGTATGATTTATCGCTTCGTAATTTGGTGACAACAGAAGCCGAGGTAGAATAAATACACTCAAAATATACGACCGAATCTATTTGCTTCTCTTTGCGGGCCTCTCATCAACTTGGGAATTGTCATCTGAGGAATCAATGATAATCATTTCATTATTCGAGGGATGAAAGTGGTCTTCGTGTGGTCTTTTACCTCTCTCTTCAGCCTCGGATGTGGATTGAAGAGGTGCACCGTTCCCTTGTTCCTCCTTATCATTATCATATATTGGTGGAACTTTTGAACCATCCGGGTTAAACAATCCCATGTTGATCAAATATCGCTTGGCATTATCATCACCCGATCCCGAACTTGATTGATTCTCTTGCGTCGCCTCTATCACTGATACAGTAGATTCCTCCTTCAACTTACTAGGTGTAGTAGGAGTATGCTCACCATTGGTTGCTGCCGTACCTGGTCTGCTTCTTTGTGGAGTTCCTTCAGGTTCCTCCGAGGTGTCCAATTCAATAACCTCATTCTTGATCTTTTCATCGCACTGGGCCATTAGTTCATTCAAGGCGATATTGTACGCTTGATCTGAAGTCTCCAATTTGGCATCAATATCCTTTTTGCATAACCTCAACAAATCATTCGTTAGTGGAAAAGTATCCTTTTTAGCAATCTTCTTTTTCAAGCCAGGTGAATTAAACAGGGAATAAAAATTGGTGTCCCTATAGTAATGTGTATACACCTTGAAAAAGATTGTCACTAATGTGTCGTCAATCATCGACGTTGGCCCATAACCATTATTTGACTTTTTCATATCGTTAGCACCCTGTAAAAAACACAAGTATGGCATTATTTCTGGTGGAACACCCTTCTGCTCCAAGGACTCAAACATTGACTTTACATTTGATGAAAAAGTCAGATACGGCAAATTGTTGATGAAATGATCAGTGTATCTAAATGAGTCTCCAACGCCAAGAGCGGTTCTCATCATCTTGCAAATCGTGGAACAAAGAAACTCCCAAGCATTGTATAAGTTGACCATTATAGAGCTAGACCGACGAATTTTTGGAATCATTGTGATCAAGCTATTAATGTCTTTCTTTGCCTTTAGTAATTCAATGTAGAATCGTATGTACTGGTAGGTGTACAAAAAGTGTTTCCCCGGACGTTCCGCTTCTGGTTTCCAAATCAGAACCAACTGTTTGTTGACAGATTTTAATGAGATGAAGCTGGACATTATTGCAGCGGGTTCCTCGATGTCCTCGTATTCATCATAAAGAATTCTTGCAAGTTTATACTTGGCTCGATGTTGCCAGTTCTTTTTGTCTGCAGCATCGAGCTGTTTTAAAGATGAAACTATCACGTCGTAGAACTGCCTTTTTGAAAGTCCCTCCGTAGTTTTGACTTGTATTAATGGAATCTGGTGTAAATGATCGAGTCCTTCTTTGGGTGAAATTGCATCCAGTTTGACGTATTTCAAGCAGAGTGACACCAAAGAATAGTAAGGCTCGATGATGAACTCAGATTGCTTCGCCTTGGACACCATCGCACATGCATTTGCCATGACATCCAAAACGTGGTTAGGTGGGTCATTCAACTTGCGTTCTGTCTTTGACAAGTAGTAAAAATCGGTCCAGTCGGCATCCTCGGTTTTGATAGCTAAATGCAATGACTGTTTAATCAACTTCAAACAAAAACTCTTTGGCAAAGTTGTCTTCTCCGACACGCTCGAGAAAGTTGCTCCCGCAGGTTGTTTAATAAACCTTGGATGTGACTGTACCTTAAATGCGAGCATATTCATAGGGCCGGATACAGCTCCAAAGAGCTCTTTGGCAAACAGCGACATCAAGCTTCCTACAACTGGCTTGATACGCTCCTTAGCCAGCTCATCAAGAGTGCAGTTTATGGCCATTAAATAGCAAATTAGCGACTTTCTTTGCAAATTAGCAGTCCCAATCTTTCTGTCCATCACGGTCAACTTATCTGAAGTCCATATCAAGTCATCCTCCACCAAGAATCCATATGCCTGACCCATCAAAAACCAGCTCTCCATTCGGTTCCCACCGCAGATTAGGTCATTTCTAAACAACATAATTGCGTTCTCGATTTCGACTGCCCTCCCTTGCATATTTTTCTTCCGCAACTTGTACGATGAAAAAATCAATAATCCCTGAAGATAATACAACCCACTCGGCCCAAATTCAGATTTAGTCAGATCAAATTCTAGTTTCATGAGTCCATGAAACGTATCACGCACGAATTTTGGTGTTATGCGCGTCGTGTCCAAAAAATATTCAATCATTGCTTTATTTCGACTCAAAATTACGTCGGAGTCAAAATCAGGATCACCTATGGCCTCGTACATCTCCTCGATCATCACCTTCATATCATGCTTGGGCACATTCTTGATCGTATTTGTGTGAAAGCATAAAGGCAACACAAACTTGGACAAATCTTTACAATCGCCTTCAGCCAATTCTTCTTTAACCTGGGTGCCATGATCAAAGGGAACAAAGCCATCGATACCAATATTGTAATGGTACCTGCACTTTATTAATTGGCTCATGTCCTTATCGGTTCCATTCAAAATACTAAGGTATTCTTGCGCAGCTCTAAGAAAAACACCATTAGCAGCATCACAAATTCCGCTAGCGCCAAGTTGTGCATGAAATAATTTTATGGCTGCGTACAATGCAAATTTTGAGTAATGGGATCTCAAAATCGCCAAAATAACGACAGAAGTTTTCAAAAGCATGTCCTTGAATGTATCATACGATTGGGGCGAGTTCTCTTTTATTGATGTTCGTAACGAGGAGATGCTGCACGCTTCTTCGTGTACCTCAAAAAGCAAAGAAATCTCAAGTATTGACATGATTGGTTTCATATTTAAAGGTTCACGTAGCTCCCAGTTCAGTGCCTCCAAAAAGTGGACAATATAATTTAAATTATTGTTGTAGAATCCGATAACCTTGCATAGTATTGTAAATCTGGCGTTATTAGGAAGTTTTATGTATTCTTCGCCAGCAAGATAATCGTTAAATTCCTCGATACATTTGACAAAGCCGACAGTTAGCTTAGAAGTCACACCCAGCAGCTTGTAAAACTGGAGCAATATGCTCCACAAACTTAGTTTCATGTCTATATTTCCTGTGTTTAAGAAGTTTCTAATTGACACTATAGCCGCATTCTTGCCCTCGTCCAGGTCAAGTAGAATGTGTTCCAATAAATAAATCGCTTCGGAATTACCCCTAGTTTGGTTTGAAAACAATATTTTCCAAAAGACAGCGAGCACTGAAATGACTGTCAATTGTGATTTCACATTGATAAGATTCAAGTCTGGGAAATTTTTATAGTTTGGATACTGAACATTCACATTCAATCCAGATGTAGTTAAAAAGCTGAGAAGCTCCTCGAGCGATGCCTGGATAGACTTGTTAGTGTCCCAACTCACCGTTTGTGATTTTTGTTTCAAAAGTTTACACCACATGAATCTTGCCGTGATGGAAGCCCAATCTTTATCTGCCTGCTTATCCGGTGATAAATTTGTACTAATAATCCGTATCCACTTGTTAATTTTATCATTGAACTTGATCAACTCCAAACACATACCATTAGTCACTGCTTTGTTGAACTTTTTCGAGTTGATCGACCGCCTGATATGAGATTCCAAGCTAATTGATTGATCAACCAATAGCTCAAATACCCCAACGGCTGCCTTTGCATCTTCAAGCAGTTCACCAATGTTCTGGACCAAGAAACCCTCGAATTGCAAAACCCATTCACTAAATTTCGAAAGCATCGATAAATTCCATTTGTATTCAAGAATAAACGGGCTCTCACCAGCACTAAGCAATTGCTTGATAACCCTGGTCTTTAATGTTGTGTAATCTGGATTTCGCAAAGTAAGTTCCAGTATGACATTGCTTTCCAATGCTGGTAGAGCACGAATGCTCTCCACCGATGAGCTCCTTTGTATATTGTTGCTAAAATTGTTCAAAATTTCAAGCAATTTAGTGTTACCATCCGCCGACTTGGATTTACCTGAATTGAATGAGTTGAATGCTGCAGTATAGTTTGGAGTCCAGTCATTGATGATGGTCACAAAATCATTCAAATATTGCAGCGCACTTGCTTTTTTCAAGTAAAGAAGAACAATGTCAGCAGTATTTAGCGACGGTTCTATTTCCTTTAACTTGGTGGTGAAATAGTCGATACCAGTAAAATGCTCTTTCTCCACAACAATTTCTGGTTTGTCGGGGTTTGAATCGATTTTTGCCAAACGCTTTGATGCACGATGGTTCTGTTGTCTAGTCTCTTGGGATTCGTCCTTTTGTGAACCATCTTTTTTCTCCTCTACTTCACAATTGTTGCTTATGTCGATTTGTTTACTTTCACGCATGTCACATTTCTCATCCTCAACCACCGCTGGTTGAGACAGCTCAACGTTTTCATCAGGCTTTTGGTCAATGATTTCGATTGATATAGTTTCGACAGGCTCTTCGGTAAGAAGGTAAGGTTCGGTGAATCGAAGTTTCGGTCGGTGAATGTCTTCAATTTTTGTTTCATCTTGAAGGCCCTTAACGGAACTATCGATGGCATCAATCAAATCCTCCCATGAAGTGGGCAGACCTTTCAGGGTCAATTCAATACGCATTTTGCTTTTTTTCAGCTGTCGCTCCTGCTGAGTTTGGATATCTTGTTTCATTGGTTCTAGAAAACCAAAGCGAGCATTGAGAAAATCTGATTGCAATTCGCCGGATAGTCCTACTGAAAGCTTGCTTTTGAGTGCCAGTAAACGTTCCTCAGCATCCGAATCGATGGGTAAAAGGCCAGAAAGATCATCACTCTCAGACTTGCTTTCGACAACATATTCCATTGTCGATTTAGCTAGTTTAAACTCCTTCAAGTATATCCATAAATCATATAATACTTCCAACAACTTTTCATCCGCCTCATTGTAAAATAGGGCCACAGAAAAATCGTCTAGCATCGAGTAAAACATCTTTTTAAACCTCTCTTGTCGATCTTCAGTTTCATCTTTCAAATGGTCAATAAATGAATCGTGTCTCAAAATATCCATGAATAAAAACCCCCTATTTCTGAAGATTAAGTATCTCAAAGACTTCAAGTTTGGAGACAAGGTAGATAATGCATCAGACGCACCATTGGCGATACCATTTTGAACACCTTTAATGTAGTCTACTTCATCGTAATAGTGATTGGAGATGATGTCTATCTGGAACAATTGGTCATATACTTTGTACGCTTCCAAGTAATCTCGTTGTTTCTGTAATTTCAAAGCTTGCTGGAAAAGTTTGAATGCTTGTTCAAATTGTAGTTCTCGTGTGTGTTCTTCCTCTAAATCCTTTTTTGAAACAGTATCTTCGAGGATATTCAACGGCTTGAAAGCTGACTGTGGGCTGTTAGTAGGTGGGTGAGCTCAAGACGAAGTAATAGGTAATACGAACCATCAGAGAGATAGAGGAGGATTTGTTAATGGTGGGATTGTTTTTAAATGAAAGCTGTTTGTTTTTGTTTATTCAGTAAACTTGCGCGACAAAGAAAACAGAATCCAGTTCATATGCGTACGTATTATAGAACTATATTAAAGTTTGGAATCTAAATGATATGCTGAACGGTGTCATACATTTTCGCCCGAAGTTAAGGATTCGATATCCATCTCAACATCCGACTTTGGTTTGTCATCCTCTATGATACGTCCCTCCTTTGCTGCTTGTATCCTCGCTTCTTCCTCCAATAACTCAGATTCCTTGGGTGCATCCTTACCGAATCTTAACCACCATATCAAATGACTCGAAAATATCCCGAGTTCAAGCACAATAACTACGGCATACAATACGCAACTCAAGACGTCGAATTTGCCCACAACAATGCTTAGTAAGGAAAATATAGCACCGAGAGAGTCCATGGTGAGAAATACAAAATTGATTCCAATCACTCTTCCTTTTCTCTTTGCCAATTCAAAGTAAGGTGGTATCAATCCAATGGCTAACAATATTGAGGCAATGATCCCTATAATCAACATCGGCCACGTAATCCCACGTCTATGTAAAGGTCTTAACCACAAAATAAACCCAAGCTCTAGGCCAACACTGACAAGGACAAATGCTGTAACAACCAGCCATAGTTTCTTCCTGGGCATTTGTACTGGAGGGTAATACAAAACTTGAACCCATGTGACCAAACAAAAAAAGGTGAATAATTGTGGTTGAATACGAAGTGGTATAGATCCATCGATTCCAATAAAGTAGATACTAAATGGTATCCCACTTGCAGCCCATAAGAACATCATTGTAGGCGGTAATCCATGGCAATCCTTGACCTTGAAGTTTCTGATTATTTGTGGAACAAGCTGTATGCACCATAAAATAGTTCCTATCGTTCCCAAAACATTCTCAGCAACAGCGTTATGCATCTTTCAAAAAAAAAACTATTCTGTTAATCGATACAACAAGCCATTGATTGCGTCTTGTTGCGAGCCAAGAAATGAAGGTATATATATTTGACACAAGTAGATCTCTAACGATGCAGGTGAAAAACTTTTTAGTGACTCAATTAAGAGAGGAAGCTTGAAAGCATCTTGTGATAGCAAGATAGGGAAGAAAAAAAAAAAGAAAACCAGTTGCGCCTTGCGCTTTAACGCGCCATGCGATGTGTGTACGACATTGGAATTTGAAAAAAGCAAATGCGCATTTCCTAAACAAGAGCACATCAAGATCCATAAATCACGTGCTGCTACCAAAAGTGGTAAGTCATTGCCGCTTAGAACGAATGGTCTAAATTGCCCTTTATAACAAAATCTCTTTAATAAGTAATTGTTTCCGCTATGTACTTTAGTCACTTTCATACTCAAATTCTAAACTTTCATCGTCATCATCGGCTTTGAATTCAGAGCCCGAGCTGCAGCTGGAGTATTCAACACGTCTTCGACTCTTTGTAGGTAACACGTCAGCATCCTCGTCTTCAACGTCGCTATCACTCAACTCTTTGTACGCAGGATTATTTTTGGATCGATGCTCAGTTGTCACTTCAGTGTCGCCAAACCCAGGGGCTGAATTACTTCCTTCGTCTTGTATTAGTTCTCCAACTTCCGTATCCGACACAATAAACCCGCCACCAAAATCGTCGTCAGACCCGTCTGCAACGTTGTGTCCCGAGTCAAGAACACTTCGATTAGTATTATCATCCATGAAGTGTTCTTGTGTCAAATTTTCATCCTTCACAATCCCGTGTGTCCTATTCAACCGCTGCTTCAATCTCAACTTCAATAAAAAGTACTTCCAATTCTGTAACGCATTCATTTCATCCATGACTCTCCTTTCCTCCTCATCTTCTTGAATCATATGATCCAAAGTGAGCTCTAGAGCATCCCTGTTATCTTTGTGAATTACAATTCCTCCTTCCTTTGCAATGGGCATGCCTTTTCCTTTTTGCGTGAAATCGAATGAGGTAATTGCTTTAGCATAGTCTATCCCTAGTAAAGTTGCAGCCTTTTGTAACATCTTTATGGTTCTCGGTCCACCAATTTTTATCAAAACCCCGTTTTCAGGAATCATGGTATCGGTGTAGACATCAATATTGCCATACTGATTCTTTGGAACTTTTCCGTTTTCGATTTTAGGTGGAATGTAGAGTTTGGTTTGGAACTCCGCGTATAAACGAGTATCTTCTTCTCCTTCGTCGTTTCCTGACTTTTGCTTTGATTTTAATGAAGATACACTAATTTTCAACACTCTACCTTTCATGTACCACGCCCTGGCAGATTTGAGCTTCTGCACACAAGATCTGCGATAAACTGGTAGTAACTTTCCTAACGCATTCTTCGGCCTAAAAGTTCCACAAACACTGGTATCGTCTTTTGGGTATATTTCCTCATTTTGTCGAAGTTGTGACTCTAGTGCATATAAAGGGTGATTTTTGAATGCTTGGATGTTGTTGGGCATCCCTTCAGCCAAATCTCGTTCGTGAAATTCCTTTGCTTCCAAAATGTCGGTTACACTCCGTGATTGGGTTTTCTGGCATGACTTCAACACTGACTCATACCATTCCTTCTCCTCGTCTGATTTAAACTCAATCCTTTTCCTGATAACACGAGCATTGTAGTTGATTGAGTAGCGTCGCGTCACATCTCTAACTCTACCATACTTGTCGAAAGCCACCACATAAAGCAACTGATTTCTCTCGTCGCTTGATGGTGGCTCAAATGGGCTTGGCCTCCGTTTGGAGCAAATTTCAATTCTTTTCTTCACAATCGGATCAACGCTAATCCAATGTTTTGCAAATTTATCCCACACTTCAACCCAAAATACCGGATAGTCGGAATCTTCAAAGTTGGTTTTGCTTTTGTGGAGTCTAGTGCTGATGATCTCCGATGGATCTGTTGTTTTCTCCTTTGCCTTTTGTATCCTCTTAGATGATATATTTTCCGTAATAATTGTAAAGTCAGGGGGTTGCAAAGATACAACTAACCTCGCATTCAACCCCAACCCTCGTAAAAGCGTAGCAAAACCTTGTGCAGCAATATCTCGACTTCCTCGAAAATTTGTAACCATCATCGCAAATTTCTTCCTTGTGACCACATCGGAATCTTGCACTATGCTCAACTCATTCCAAGTTTTCCTCAACAACCCCTGGGAGGTAATTCTAAACTTGCTTGCGTAAATCTCCATCAACTTTCTTATTCCGTCTAGCAATCTTCTTGATTTGACATTGTCCTTACCACTATCATCATTAAGCAATTGTGTAATCTGTCGAGTTACACACGCCTGTTTTAGTGACTTCGATATTGATTTATTGCTACACCATGAATTCCTAATAGCAACATGTATTAGCATTAATACGATGTATATTTTGTGGATCAATACACGTCGTGTTCGTTCCTCTTTGCTTATGAATTGTACCTTTCTTTTACTTTGTGTCTCTCTTTGTGTTGTATCCAATTTAAAGGTCATTACCTGATCAGACTCCAGATTAGGTTGCAAATTCGAACCGCTTGGAATATCGTCGATATCGAAAGAGACCTTCTCGAAATCATCAGAATTATCAGATTCCCAACCTTCTTGATGTGCTCCATCCAAATCTACGTCTTCAAAATCGGTTGAATTATCCGATTCTTGAAAAGCATTACTCATTCCGGTGTCAAATGCCCTACTAGCGACCTCTGGCAGCGCCCTCTTTCTTCTCTTGATCGGTCGGTTGCTATCACTGTCCACGCGTGACTCCTTCAACAATTGCTTATGATGCTGACTTGGAAAATCACTCATGATTTTCACATCAATTCTCTCTTATTTCAAAGCGTTGCTGTTGTAAGTTTTAGATTGTACCCTTTGATGTCCATCAACTTTTTGTACTAGTTGTGAATAAACTTTTACCAAAGATAGTTTGTGGCAAAAGAGATAGTGGAACGTGATGTTATGAGCCTCACAAAGCAAAACCCTCTGAAAAAAAAAAAAAAAAAAAAGGGAAAAAATCCATCCATCGAGAGGGTAGACTACAACTGGATCTCCAAGACATGACAAGAATATGACAACATGCTTCAAACGACGAGGGTATCATTTTCTATCCACGTTTCACAAAACTAATCTTCAATCACTACGAAGTAGTTCAATATTGAGCCACCGAGCGAGAGAACGACTACCGGCCAAACTTTATCAAAAATTAACTCAGTATGGTCAGACCGAAGTAAAGTTAGTCCCCAAGATTGAACATGCCTCTTTATACTCAAAAGTCATAAACTCTGGAAAGCCATTTCTGGTAAATGGGAACCTTCTGTTTAAATCGTCACAGCATAGACTATATCAACTTTTAGAGGCAATTGTTTTTCATATTATGTGTGTTGTTGAATGCTTGAAACAAGACAAGGACGTGCCACAATTACACGGTGAATTTTTTAATCAAGTGAGAAACCGATTTGGCGAATTAGAGGGAAATGTGGATTGGGACAAGTTCAATTTGAAGTTTAACGTCAAGCCCAACGTGGAGCTCAATTTGGGTCTTGAGTGTTTTTCATTGATCGCAATGCAAATAAAAGAGTCATACACGGTAGATGACCTTGTCATCTGGATCGACTCTTGTAGCTCAAAATCAGCAACTTCAAGCGTGTCCTTGTTATCAGACAATACCCCAGCTTTTGTCTTGTTTGATATCTTACTACGAAGTCCCAGGTTCAAAGAACTGTTCCTTGTGCAATTAGACTTGTGGACGCACAACATAAATTACGTGATGATGCAGTCTCGAAAAGACCACGGGATTCTAAAATTGATGTTGGACAATTTGACTTATCATGCGGTAATGTTTGAACCTAATAGCCTTGTGGTTCTATACCAAACCACTTTGAACTTTGTCAAGTCACCAAATGCAGGACTGTTGACCCAGTTAAACGGTACATTTTTTGATGATCTCATATGGAGTCTAGCTGTGTATTCCCTTCGCTATCAGCAAATTGATCCCACAGGGATCGCCAATGCGCAAGAGTTGCTAATGTCGCACATTAAAAATGTTGGGAGTTCTTTGTCCTTAAGGGGTTACCTAGGTATAGCTATTGTTTTGTCTAGAATCTCATACGACAAGGGTGTTCAGATATTTGATGTTGCTCAACGAAAGTTTGCAAGGGAAACAAGCTCAAAGAAAAATGTGTTGGCTTTTTATATTGCTAAAATTTATCTAGCTAAATCGCTCAAGGAGGCTGTTGATACATTCAAGACTGCGAGTAATCAATTTGATCATTCATCGACCTTGTGGCTATTCTTTATTCGAAAGTTAAAGTATCTAAATGTAATGGATGAAAAGTGGGCAAAATTGTTGTACCAGCAGATATCCAAATCAAAGGTAAAGATTACAAGCGACATTATTTACGAATTGTTGCACTTTGTTGGTGAATTTGATACTCTTGAGGACATGTTTAATGCTTTGTCAAGCGAAAAACTGGTTGCTGTTGACAATATATTTCGTGTGAAATATATACAACTTATACAGCACCACAAATCGGAAATGGGGGCTCTCCCTTCGTTATCGTGGGAGTTCCATGATCAAGCACAATCGAGTCATTGGAATTCTATTGACGAGTGCATATCTCACGTATACACAACATCACCTGTCAAATCCCTTCAACTTGTTGTTACATATCTCAGTTACATTTCCGATATTGATGCAACAAAGTTTTTTACATTATATAAGAAGGAAGTCATAGACAGAGATCATTTGCCAAATGCTGCATGTTTAGGCCTTCTTTTGAGAACAGCCAGGAGGTCCGAGAACATTATAGTAGGGGAAAACTTGTTTGCTCCCCAATTAGCAATTCGTGAGTTTCAAAGAAATGTGCAAGCTTCTGGGAGGTCGTTTGGTATTTTCCCACGTGACGGTTTGTGGAAACAGTACATTTTGCTACTTGCCGAATTTGACTACGTTTCTGAACTTTCGAAAATCATCAAATGGTGGATCGATCTTGATTTTAAGCCTAAGAAGAGCACCATTCTATTGTTGTTAAATGCATTACCTGAAGAATTTGCTTTACGGCACATAAAACATCATCAAGTAGCAAAACTGAGAAAAGATTGGGATTGGCCAACTACCCGAGAGTTTAAAAAGTTCAAGTGGCTGCAAAATAGATCGAATTAACATAGATTGGTTTGTGAATTTCCCCATGGTGTGGTGACGCTTCTCGCTCGGGTCCAAACTGACCAATAATATTGAATCCCTGAAAGATCCGAGCTCAAAAGTACACAAAGCTGTTGACGCTACCTTTTCTCCGGATATATATAAAACATTGAATGAAAAATTAGATCAGAAAAAACCCCAGATATATATATTTTAAGCTGTAAACTGTTATCTATTCAATTACTGTCAATTATGTTGAGAACATTCACAAAAACTGCAATCAACGTGAGATCAACCTCACAATTGAGATTCTTCACTGCATCCGCAATTTCATTAAAGGACACTAGAACTGAAACGGATGCTTTCGGACCAATTGAAGTACCCAATGACAAGTACTATGGAGCTCAAACTGCCAGATCCAAGATGAATTTTAAAATTGGTGGCCCAGCTGCACGTATGCCAATTCCTGTTGTTAGAGCTTTTGGTATTCAAAAGAAATCAGCGGCTCAAGTGAACGAAGCTTTAGGTCAATTGGATCCAAAGATTTCCAAGGCTATTCAACAAGCTGCCACCGAAGTTGCTGAAGGTAAATTGGATGACCATTTTCCTTTGGTTGTTTTCCAAACTGGTTCAGGTACTCAGTCCAATATGAATGCCAATGAGGTAATCTCCAACAGAGCTATCGAAATCTTGGGAGGTGAATTGGGTTCCAAAAAGCCAGTCCATCCTAATGATCACTGTAACATGTCTCAATCATCAAATGATACTTTCCCAACTGTTATGCACATTGCTGCTGTTACCGAGATCAAGGATTCTTTAATTCCTTCATTAACTAAATTGCGTGATTCCTTACAAGCAAAATCTGATGAATTTAAAGATATCATCAAAATCGGAAGAACTCATTTGCAAGATGCCACTCCTTTAACTTTAGGACAAGAGTTTTCCGGATACGCACAACAAGTCACCAATGGTATTGAGAGAATACAAAACACCTTACCTCACTTGTTGTACTTGGCACAAGGTGGTACCGCCGTTGGTACAGGTCTTAACACTAAAGTAGGTTTTGATGCCAAATTTGCTGAAGCTGTATCAGCCTTGACCGGGTTTGAGTTTCAAACTGCTCCAAACAAGTTTGAAGCTTTGGCTGCACATGATGCAATCGTTGAAGCTTCTGGTGCTCTCAATACTGTTGCCGCATCTTTGTTCAAGATTGCCAATGATATCAGGTACTTGGGATCAGGTCCAAGATGTGGATACGGAGAATTGGCCTTGCCTGAAAACGAACCAGGCTCTTCAATTATGCCTGGTAAGGTGAACCCAACTCAAAATGAAGCCTTGACAATGGTTGCATGTCAAGTTTTTGGTAATAATGCTGCCATCACTTTTGCTGGTGCCTCAGGTCAATTCGAGTTGAATGTCTTTAAACCAGTCATGATTGCTAACTTGTTGTCATCAATTAGATTGATTGCTGATGGTGCCAACTCATTTAGGGAACACTGTGTTGATGGAATCGTTGCCAACAAGGATAAGATTGAAAAGACTCTTCATGAATCTTTGATGTTGGTTACGGCTTTGAACCCAAAGATTGGTTACGATGCTGCGTCTAAAGTTGCTAAGAATGCTCACAAGAAGGGATTGACTTTGAAGGAATCAGCTTTGGAATTGAAAGCTTTGAGTAGTGAAGAGTTTGACGAGTATGTCAGACCAGAATTAATGATTGGTCCAAAGTAAAGGATATTCCATGTATTTAGATGAATTTGAAGTTTAGTGAAAGCGATACTGTAGATTGTATACACCAGTTAGGCTAGTTCATGGAAGCTTTATACTTTGGTAAGTCTTGGTAACATCGTGTGCGTATCGACACAAAATTCAAAAGAATTTTTAAGTTATCAAAAAAGTTCCGTCAGTACATCACCGCAACATCTTCAACGCATGGGGTTGTCTTCCTTACTTCAACAAATTGAAAAGAGAGGTAAGTTACCAAGCAAGCCTCAACCTCAGCCAGCAAAGGATGAGGTGAAGAAATCAGAATCGAATGTGAGTCCCTTGAGAAGTAGTGGCAGTGACAGATACGTCGATCCAGTAGTTGCTCGATTGAAAGAGAAACGGCGATTAGAAAGAGAACAGGCTGAAGCAGCAAGGGCCAAGCAAAATGGAAACAAGAGTACCAAATCTAGTACGACCTCGAGACCAGCTGTTTACAAGACACCATCTAACTCAGTCTCACGGCCAAAACAAAACGTAACAAAAGTTACTCAATCAAAGTGGGACGACGAGCCGAAACCACCGCCAGCTAAGAAGAAAATGAGTTTCAATGAATTAATGAAGAAGGCAAAGCAGATCGATCACGACAAGTTGTCAATCAAATTTCCCCAGAAGAGTGCATCACCAGAAACAGCAATATCATCTAAGATAGCTCCTAAAAAAAATACAACTGTGAATAGACAACCGGTTGCTACGAAAAACTCATCATACGGGCTACAGCACAATCGACGACCTACAACAGAAAAGAATGAAGTGCAAAGGAGATCTGATCCACCGGTACGAAAACGGTTGCCGAAGGTGCCAATGCCCGCAAGACAGCCAAATGCGAAAATTCAAGAACGACTCAAACAGAGGCGATCAAAAGCTGCCCAAGATCGCGGGTATGCTTACAATGAAGACGAAGACGATGATTTGAGTGACTTTCTCGTTTCTGATGAGGAGGAAGGTGTCGTTGAAGATGGGTACAATCGAGACGAAATTTGGGCAATGTTTAACAAGGGTAAGAAGCGCAAGTATTACGAATACAATGATTATGAAGACGATGACTATGATATGGAAGCGACCGGTGCTGACGTTTTAGAAGAAGAATTGAGGTCGAGATTAGACGCAGAAAGAGAGGATCGCAGAGAGATGGAGCAAGAAAAACAACGGGCATTGGAAAAACAAAAAAGAAAGATGAGGCGATGATAAGTAAAATCTATAACGAGTGTATACACGTAGAAAATGAACCTCCTCTTTAATCAAAATAACGATATTAATGCCATAACTAAAGAACTCAAGAAATCGCTGCTTTCATTCACTAATAGACTCCAATCGATAATTCATGACGCCAAGTTTGTTGACCTCGTGCAACAGGAATTGCAGCTACCTTTGGTAGCTAATGAACGATGTGGGTTGTGGTACATCCCACCAAATAAAAGGACCGACACCTGCTACTTTAAATCAACCGACGGGCACACCAATGTTTGGTCCTTTTCACTACGACGGTTGAATTTACATTTATTGCCAATAATTAGTGCCAATAAAGGAATAATTGTTGTGGATTCAACTAGGCGAGGCAAGCCAATGCCCGACGCTTTGTTGAAAACAATCCCTATTTGGTGTGCCGTTATAAATACTGTTGTTTTTGGTGAGTCGCCGACTGGAAGCTGGCTAAGAACGCCATTGATTGTGCCGCGAAGCGAGCACAATGCGATTGAGAAACTAATACCAGGGTTTGTCAAGAATGTGAAATGTTTGAATGTCTTTGACCAAAATCACAAGCTAGATAAACCTTTAGTTCCAAGATTTTTCTATCCTGGCTGCGCTAGTGAAGAATTGGGTGATGATGTTTTCAACATTTGTTGTGTATCAGTATCGAAGCAAGTTCCAATTCACAAAACAATATCTACTAGAGGAGATGATGGAACAGTAGTTGGTTTCGACTACGTGCAAGGATCAGCCGATGATCACGAGCTCTGGGTCCCGAAACCTTTACCAAAATTTAACGCTGATGTTTTCTGGCAAGTTATCGATAAATTGGTAGACTCATCAAGTGGTTATATCCCGTCATGGAGAGGTGATGAAGAGTTGGTGGATATCATCCTTGAACAGGTCAAAAGCGATTCGTCTACGGGACTAGCATTGCAAGCAGTGGGCAAGACAGGGATCCATTTTGGCTCTTTGAGCCAGGATATAGCCTTCAACGAGCTCCCATTTGATACAATTATACTTCATGACGATGTCAAAGTTGTCAATAAGGATGACAAATCTAGTAAAAAAGTACACCAGTTTTCCATCCCCAACAACAAAAAGGGATCAAATATGTTGCGCTCGTTATTGCCAGACATTATCTCAAAAATTGATTTACAATCACCCATTCTTATCTTGTGTGGCACTGGTAAGGATTTAAGTGTGGGGGTAGTGTTGATATTGCTTTGTCTCAATTTTGATCTTGACTGGAACAAAGTTAATAAAGCACCGCCCGTGACCAAAACTTTGGTTAAACAACATTTGGGCAAACTATCCAACTTGTACAAGGTCAATCCGCAAAGAAGTACATTACAAAGTATCAATAGTTATTTATTTGCTCAAAATATAAATACTGATAACTCCTAAATATTTGCACTGTTGTAGAATACAGCAAAATTTTGCTTAAGGCCATTATGATACTGATTCCAAGCATCAAGCAAACCTGCATCATTGAGCTCGGACAGTATCGCTTCAACGACCAAATTAATCTTTTTCGATAACTTGATTATAGACTTGATGCGTTCCTGATGGTTTTCAGTCTCTTGTGATGATGCTTTAGCTGATAGCTTTTTATTCAACTGAGCATTCAATCCATTGATAAACTTACTCATAAACTCTTGATTGGAGTTTTTGAGCAATTCTTTAAATTGTAATTCATGCAAATCGAGAAAATTCAACAAATTCATGCATGCGAGTACAATGATATCTGATTGATCATCAACTAACCCGTGTTCAATTATATTCAGTGCAATCAGTTGAATATTGATGTCGTACTTGGCAAGTGTTGCTTCGTCAATGGCCAAAATCGAATATATAAATTCATAACAAAGTTTTCTGATTTCTAATCCTTGATCAAGAACATACTTGTATGGACCCATGGTAATGATTTTTTTGAATGCCTTTTCTGCCGTCAACTGTTTGTACAATTGAGGCAAGATTAACCTGTTCAAAAGTGGCAAGATAATGTTTGGTTTACTGTGTATACCAGTCAACAAGTTGCCGACAACAATCTGTCTAATATCAACATCGACTATGTTAAGCCAATTGATAGATGCAGTGACCAAGTACGTTAATAATTTTTCGTTGGTATTAGACATATCGAGACCACTAATCAACGATTTAGAAATGACCAACACAAGATAAATCTTCCTTTCATTCGATTGGTTATCGGCAACCTGTCTAATTTCGGATTCGCTAATTGAAAATGCAATTGAGCCAAGAAGCTCACCAGATTTTCTCAATTCAGGGATCAAGTCATGGTTGTATTCGATCTGCAAGTTGAAAACTGTTTGCCAAATTTGCAACTTTTGTTGTTCGTCACAGTGGTCAACAACAACTTTCAAGGAATCAATCAATGACCCGCGCACTGTTGTTGAAAGGGTGTCCACGTTGTAAGTGTCAAGGATTCGGGGTATTGCATAAGCAGGATCGCTTTCTGCTACTAACCCCAATGCAGTTGATGCTGCTTGAACATTAGCATCATTGGTAAAATCGGGCTTTTGCAAAAGATCAGTTAAGGATTCAACCAGTAAGTCAGGTACATCGCCATGTGAGAAGGCGAGGAACAAAATGACAAAGGCAAATTGCGAATTGTTGTAATCAGTGGTGTAGTAATTGTGAAACTCACTCAGTCTCTGGCTAACCAATTGTTGTCTCGTTTCATCGTCAGCACAAACCGCCAATATTTTTGGAGTAATTTCAAGATTTGCAGGCAAATTTTGTTCCAATTGAGGGTAAACAGACTTGTCCAATTCGCAAGCGGCAGAAACTAATTGGAAAAACACTTTCTCGTTGGCGTTTATCTTTTTATCGTTAACCAATTGTATCAAAATTTGAATCAACTGTTTTCGGTATGCATAATCATTCATGATTTCGTTTGACAAGTGGCTAAAAATCAGGAAAATATAGTGGTAATTCAAGGAGCTGGTAACTTGGAGCAATTGTAACAAGTTCGAGATAATGCCATCATATTTTCTTGGTGGTAACAGTTGGATAATCTCACTTAATAATGTCAAAGTTGCTAACGAAGTTGCTTCATTGCTTGAAAGAATGTAATTGGACAATTTGTCAATGATAGACAATGAATAATCCTGAGAAATTGACTTTGATTTGTACAAGTTTCCAAGTACATCGATGGTAACTTTGCTCGTTCCTTCGTAGCTAATGGATGTTTTAAAAACTTCCAATATCTTTTCTTCTGATGAAACCAAGTTATTAGCTAATGCTTCGCCAAGACAAACGATAGCATGACGTACCAAATCACTAGGGTATTGTTTGCTATTTTCTACCTTGACCATCAATGATGTCAATATTTCATCCATCATTGATATACTTGATGCGTCTTTGTGTTTGAGAAGTAAGTTGAGACATCTCAATGTTTCCAAAATCAAATTAAATGACTTGTCCTCGAGATTAGTGGCAATATCCTTGGATATACGCTCGATAATAGTGGTATTCAAATTATCGTGAAACTTTAAAACACTGGTGTAAAATCGCAAATAGTCCAATGAGCTACTAGAAACAACACTTCTTTGGCTTAAAATACTAAAAGTTGTTTCAATCAAAGACAAGTTATCAAATCGGTTTAAACTCTCAACAATATGGAGAAATAATGGCAATTGTTCCTCCTTGACATCTTCCAAACGATCGCGCAATATCAAACCTATGCATTGAACATTTTGTGATTCACGTGGTGATGTTGCTTGGATAATTGCAATGCAAGATTTTGCAGCTTCAATTACAACTTGGTAATTTGAGTCCTTGAGAGGCAATATAGGCAACACTTGTCTTGACAAAATCTCCAAAGTATCAGGAAAGCTTGCAAGTAGTGAGCGAACCAACAAGGTCGCTTTTGATCTCAACTTCCATGAGTTATCGTAATCCAGATCGTCGGCTACTTCAATTTCGTCGTCACTGAAATCTATACCATCATCGCCATCGGAGTCGATTTCCTCATCGCTATCATCATGCAATGGATAATACTTGAGATATTTTGTAATTGTTGCAAGAACTTCACCTTTATACGCTACCGATAAAAAGTTTTGATTCACCAAGTCAATCAATGTCGTAAATGCCTCCTCTTTTAAAGCATTTTGTTGTTCAAGGAGATCATAGTCCAAATCCTCTTCGTCATCACCCGTAGTGGATGCTTCTAGTTCTGATTTAACGATATTGTAAATCTGATCAGTCTTTTCCGGTTTAATTCCTCTTTTCAAAATCACTGAATACAATTGATATAAAACAAACAGCCTATTGTTCGACCTTGATTGTTCAACTTGAACCGATATCTCGTCAACCAATTGATCAATTGCATTAGCTGACCGAATCAATGCGGTTACCCCTTCAACGCCAACAATTGCTTTTTTGCCAATGATTCCCAGCTCGTTGAAGCCAACATTGATGAAATACTTTCCCAATTTGATCAAATCTTCTTGTGAGAGAACATAACCCAACTCATTAATCAAATCAATCAACAACTCAATATTATCAATGGAGGTGTCATTTTCCAAAATCAATGGTATAAGATATTTTGTTATAGATTCTGATACTTCACGGTCATACTTGTAATTTGATATAGATAACTTGTCAGAAACAAAATCAGATTTCGCCCTTGAGTTAGATTGTGCAAACAATGATCTCAATGCCATATTTGGAATTGAAATGGTGAAGCTTCTGAATCCAGTTGTTGTTCTTGACGAAGTTGAATCTTTGCTGTTACTCTCTTGCACCAATGCAAATAATTTCTTGACTAATTTAACAATAGAGTCATTGGTCAAGTACCTCACCATTGGTTCAAACGATTTCACGGCTTGATTTTGAACATCGGGGTTGGGATCATTCAACATTTTCAAAAGTATTGGAATCATGTCATTTAATGATTGATTGATGGCGATTCGACTGGTGGTGATGGTATCATCAGTGAGATATTTACGGAGATCCTCCAAAGCCATAAACCTGATGTCCGGGTCAACATCAATGGCTCTGTCTTCGAGTGTATGGAAGTTTATATCAGGCATTTGTTTTTGTACCAGAAGTGATGGGTGTTTGAGCTGTGGAAATTGGTTGTTGAAGAATGTTTTTGCCGCACAAATTGACATTTTTTTGGCAACTACAAAATGAAGACCGTATCACATGATCTGAAGGCAACAAACTGGTGTATTTCAAAGAGATGAAAATTATATAGCGGTAGGGTAACGAAGCTTATGATACTTCAACCTCATTTATGATCAAGTTGGAAGTCTCACTCGACCCACTTGGAGATTCAGATTCAGATAGGGACTTGGCTTTTTCCTTTCTATGCTTTTTGTCTTTCTTGTCTTTCTTGTGTTTCTTTTCCTTCTTTTCCTTCTTTTCCTTCTTTTCCTTCTTTTCCTTCTTCTCCTTCTTTTCCCTCTTCTCTATAGCCTTCTCTATAGCCACCTGATCCGTATTTTGATTGACATCTATTCCACCTTTCTCCTCGGACTCATTCCCCGACTGCTCAGCTTCCTCCTTTTCTATGGAGCCCACCCCTGGCGCATCTTGTTTATCGTTTGGCTTGCTGGTATCATTTTCATGACCCTTGACTTCTATTATTTCATCAACTAATGAATCTAGTATGGCTTTGCACCTAACCACATATTCCAAATTCAAGCCATCCGAGCTCTCCCCTTTCTCACTCTCTTGATCTATGTTCTTCAGTTCATTCAGTTCCTTCAGTTCCTTTTCTTCCTCCTGTTGCTTCCCTTCATTACCTCCATGAAGTAACTTTTCCTCAATCTTTTTCTCCATTTCTTCATACTTCACATTCCATTTTGCAATCACTTGTTTCAATTCATCAACTAATCGATCTCGTGATCCACCTTGTAAAGTAGCCAAGTACGATATCAACTCCAGTTCGTAATCATTCGGTATATGTTTCAAATTTTTCAAAATCCAATTTTGTTTCAGTTTATTAAATTTCCAATTGGGTTTATCATGGACAAATTGTTTTAAATAAGTTAATTGATCCTTGACTGGTGGTGGCTTCCTTTCATTCTTGGGTAACTTTATTCTCTTGGGTGGTTTTTTATTAGCACCGTCATCGTTCTTGGTGGTAGATGATCCAAGAGCTTCTTGTAGTTTACGTTTGTTGCTAACCTTTTTCAATTGGTTTTTGGTTAAATCAGCAGTATCGATTCTTCTTGTTTCTAGTAAATCATTCTCTTCTTCTTCTTCTGGTTTTGTTTGTTGAACACTAAGACCGGCTCTTTTCCAAGCTGGGACAGAGCTCATCGTAAAGGGCGTTATTCAGGTTGTGTTAATTGCGTTGGTTATGATGTCTGAAAGATGAGATGCGATTCTTCAAATCCATACTCACGCGATGAAGTTGAAGAGAAAATTATTTCCAAAAAAAAAAAAACCCATTGAACCAACTTGTCTTTCTTTTTACATAACATATACATAGAATACTAATACACATAAGCTAAATTCATCTACTGAGGTACCACTTTCTAGGTGCATATGTAGAATTGGCAAAGACTCACATTGGTATGAAAAGGGGTTCAGATCATTCCATAACTGAATCCAGCTTCAATGTTGAAAAATAATGTCTTTTTGCTAGATTGAACTTGAGAATACATGGTTTGAGTCTGTTACGAGATTTATTTTCCCACTCGTAATGGATATAAGGATTGTATACATTTTAGAAAAAGAAGCTGCTATATATATACCTTTTTATTTACTTCTTCTCGTCATTTTCAGCTTGCCCATTGGTTTCCTGATTATTGTTCTTTTCTCGTTCTTCTTTCCAATGATTGAATTTAGCAGTTAAATCATCAGCAATTTCCTTAGCTGTAGCATCTTTGTCATTAGTGGTTTGCATCTTGTACAACGCATTACCAATATATGACATTGTTGATCGAATATACTCGTTTATTTGTGGATGTTCATTGTTGGGGTTGAGGATCTTTTGAGCAACTTCTTGGATCTTGGTTAAATCTTGTTGGCTTAATTGATCGTCTTTGGAATAGTTTCCATTTGTGGTTGTAGTGGTTGGTTTATTATGGTTGTTATCAGACATGTTGTGAATGTTGGCTTATGTTGATTTGTGGGAATAAAATAATGGCAGTGGCGAATTAGAAATGTTAGGGATGCAGTCTCCTATTTATACTGACAGCTGTTCTTTGTGGTAATTTGAAAGGACTGCTTGTATGTCTTTTGGTCATGGAAAGGCAAGAAGAATGCAATATGCACCCTTTTTCATTGACTTTCCGTTTTAGGTAATTTTTTTTATTCAAATGGTTTATGATCATAGAGTTTATTTAGCAATCCAGTAAACATCGACAAGGAAAATGGCAGAGATTGTGAAGTGAACCATGAGAGACCAAACAAACAGGACACTACAAAGTCAATTCAATCAAGTGATCAAAAACTAATCAAAACTATCCATTGAATATTATAAACTTCAGTCACAATAATTTACTTCTTTCCAGTATCACCACTTTTACCTTCAAGTTTGCCCAATCCACCTTTGACCAAGTCTTCTTTCTCCTTATCCGACAATTTTTCAAATTTACCATAGGCTTCAGCAGCTTGAGCTTTCAAATCCTTGTCATTCGTGTTGCCACCTTGTTGTTGTTGTGTAGATTCCAACTTTTTGGCAATGTCACCTAATTGGCCAAATTCTTTATTGTTTTGTTTATCTGAACTCATTGGTGGAAATGGAAAAGGGGGCTAGTTTGCAGTGAAATCGATTTGATTAGTGATTTGATTGTTGGTTGTTGGTTGTTGATAAAAACCCTGAAGATGTGTGGCTGACCGGAATAAAAAAAACCGAAAAAAAAAAATTAAGATTTGGACTTTGCGCTTTTTTTTAAGTTTATGCATTTTAGTAAAACAAGGATCAGATTTATTCAATCGCTTCAGCACCACCATATGCATGCATCGAAGACTCACACACCATCTAACCAAGACGAACTTCCCCATGACTAAATCAATCTCATCCAATTCTTCACCATTACCACCACCCCACACAATCATTATCGATTGGGACGAAACATTAACCACAAAAGACACAATTCAATACTTGGCTCAATTACCCTACACAATCAATAGCCACAACCGACAACACTCTCCACCCCGCTTACCATTCTCTCATTACACTGATATCTACATGACCAATTACACAAACTACAAATCGCACCATTTTGGCAAAGACTATACAATATTGGATGATTATATCCAGTTCCAAATGGGCATGGAGCCTATTGAAATGAGTTCAATCAATGCACTTGAGTCAGATGGCGTTTTCCAAGGATTGACCAAACTGCAAATTCGCAATCAAGCTGATTTGGTACAGTTGCGGCCTGGCGCCGTGGCGTTTCTTGAACGATGTTTGTTGTTGCGGAAGTCAGTGGTGATTTTGAGTGTTAATTGGACAAGTTTGATGATTGATGAAGTACTACGGCGCAATGGCATCGCTGTAAGTGATGGTGAAAACATAAAAAACAATGATACAATGGAGGAGGATGGGAAGCGGGATGGGGATGGGGATGAGGATGAGGATGGGGAGAATGGAGTCAAGATTGTCACTAATGAATTTGAGTTTGCAAGTGATGGAAAAACAACGGGGTTCTGGTTGTCGTATCCCAAGATACATACATCACTCGACAAGTTGAATTATATAAACCAAGTCAAGATACAAGCCAATTCAAGCAACAATGCGAATGGTGAACGTCATGGTGATGCAAATGGAGATGGTATAATGTACATTGGAGACAGCTTAACGGACTTGTTACCAATACTCAATGTTTCGTTCCCCTGTGCAATCAAAGATTCTAAATTGGACTCAGTCTTGACTCAATTAAGCATCAATCATGTGAGTGGCACATGGTTTGATTTTATTAAACTCATTGACTAATCTAGAGTTTAAAGCCTACAAGTAGATTGTTATGATTCTTTCTGTATTAATACAAACTATTACATAAATAAAAATTGAATTCTCTATATGTTTTTTGAAAACCTTCACAGACATGTCATGGTACGATATACACTAGAACACTTGATCCCAATTTAAGCCTTCACCACCAATGCTAAAAACCTATTCTACCTCACCTTCTCCAGTTGGGTGACGCATATTGCAGTTGTCCATTACTGCCCGTGGCACCACCACCACCACCACCGCCATTGCTGATCCCGGGTATGGGCAAATACAGTCCATAACTAGCACCTTGCCCGGGAGCAGGTCCATGTCCGTACCCGGGAGCACCGGCACTTTGATGATGAGGCAGTGGCAAACTTCCAGGTGTTGGTGGAATCATAGAGTATTGAGTTCCCGGAGGTGGAGGTGGTGGTAATGGGGGTCCTCCGGCGCCATTTCCACTAGTTGCGTTTGTACTTGTATTTACATTTGTATTAGGTGGTGGTAATGGAGGTGGGCCATTGGATCCACCGGGTGGACCACCGCTGTTTCCATGAAGCATTTGAGAATGTGAGAGTTGCGGTGGTGAATGCTGCTGTTGTTGTTGTTGTTGTTGTTGTTGTTGTTGTTGTTGTTGTTGTTGTTGTTGTTGCTGTTGCTGCTGCTGCTGTTGTTGTTGTTGTTGGTTTGGTGGTGGTGGGGGTGCGTAATAGTACTGTTGTTGTGATTGTGGCGGTGGTGGTGGTGGGTAATAGTATTGTGGTTGAGCTATTGAGCGATATTGTGGCTGCGAAGGAGTTTGTTGTTGCGATGGTGGTTGTTGCTGTTGCTGTTGCTGCGGTGGCACGGGTGGTTGTTGTTGTTGCAGGTGTTGTGGTTGAGGAGTTGGTTGTTGGTGTGGTACGGGTGGGCCTTGATATGGAGATGGGTGATACAGTGGCTGGTATTGTTGTTGACCTGGAGGTGGCGGTCCATATTGGGATTGCTGGTGTGGATGTGGTGGAGGTTGTTGTTGTTGTTGTTGTTGATTTGGTGGTGGTGGTGGTGGTAATGGTGGTCCATAATGCTGTTGTTGGTGTTGCAAAGATGGTGTATGATGTGCTGATGGAACTTGTTCTTGCTTCACTGGTGGAGGTTGCCGTTGTTGTTGTTGTTGTTGTTGCTGCTGCTGCTGTTGCTGTTCCAGCTGTTGCTGCTGAAGTGATTGAGTTGGCTGAGTTTGAGGCTGTGCATGTGCTTGATAAGGTGACTGTCTTTGAGTTTGCGTATAAGCAATTCTTTCATTTGGCGCCAATGCCACCAAATCTCTCAACAAGAAACTAGGCACATCAGGTGGCTGTCTCAACTCAGGTATAGGTCCAGCATTCTTGGCGGCTTTAGCCAATTGATCAGCTCTAGATTCGAAATAATTGTAATTTTTCAAATCGCCAATGGCTTTATAGCACAATGCAGCTCGATTGCACGCATCGGAAGCATCCATCAAATGATCATCACATCGTTCATAAACGCAACTAAGACCATCCCATGCAGTTGCTGTTCCTTGAGATCCATCATCCAATTGCAACTTTAATGCTTGTGAATAAGCCGCCAATGCATCGGGCAACTGTTTCAATTCGAGGTACAATTTTCCCACTGCTAGCCACGTTATTGGTGAGTTTGATGCACATTTTAATGCCACTTGATATGAATCGTATGCTAATCGTGGACGATCCATAAAAGAATGAGCTCTTCCTAGGAGATACCATGGTAAAAAATCAGTGCCTTCATTAATTAATGACTCGTCGGCTGGTAGATTGACAATTTTATTCAAAATGGCAATGGCTGCATCGGCATTATCTCTAGAATTCAAAAGTAACAAGAGGTATGCATTTGTCATCAAGATACGTGGTGAATCACCCACAGCCAATTGGGCATCCTCGCATGCTCTTATTGCACCCACAATATCATTTGCTCGTTCTTTAGCAGTTGACAACGCACACCAGAGTGCAATATGCTCATCAATTCTTGATAATGGTGGTGGTGGTAATGATAGTGTTGCTGTTAATTCAGCAATTGAAGTTTCGATATTGCCATCAGCACCAGCAATAGCTGCCAATTCAGCGTGAGCAGCACGAGCAGTTTCAATATCCTGTTGTGAGTAACTTGAGTCTTGTGGTGGTAATAATGATAAACAATGAGATAGTGAATTAGCTGCATGACTTCGAGCTCCTGCGCGTATTAAAGTTTGGGCACTTAGTAACCATAATGATGCATCTTGTGGTGATAATTGTATAGCTGATTGTATAGCTTGATGAGCTTGATCATTTAATCCAATTAAAAGATAACATTCCGATAATTCTTTGAAAATATTCAGATTCTTCAAAAGATGAGGAAACATTTCAATTGAAGCATTTAGCTTTTCTATTGCCGATTGTGAACCAAATGTTTCATTTTGAGTTATATCATTGACTCGAAGAGATAGACTTAGACCGCATAATGCAGTTATATTTGATGGATCTCGATGTACGGCATTTTCAAATGACTTGATTGCCGCTTCTGTTAAACCAAGGGTATTGGCACATTCACCGCATTTGACCCATGTTTCAATGGCTGTTGTGTCGTATGAACTGTTTAATGTTGGTTTTTTAACCATTGGCGAGGATGTGTCTGTGTTTGTTACGGTAGTAGTGGCACCTGTTGCTGTTCTTTTGACCATTATTGCGAGTATATAAACAATGTGTGTGTGTGTGTGTGTTTAAGAACAGTTATACAAAATGGGAATAATCAATCAATCAATGCGTAATTCAGGAAAGAAAAAGAGCCTTCGGTGATGGAAATGGTAGGATCTGTGTGTCCTTGGGTTGAGATGGGTGTATTGTTTGATGCCGGTTTGCCCTTGGTATGTACGTGATTCAGATAAATACCTTTTAAATTTACACCCGGTTTCCACTATTGTGTGTTAGTGTGTGTGTGTTAGTGTGTGTGAATAAGTGTGTTGGTGTGTGTGTTGTATGGTATTAGCTATTTTCTGTTGTTTTATTTAATTTTTCTTTTCTATTGCTGCCTTTTCACAAAAAAAATTAAAAAAAAAAAAAAAAAAAAAAAAAAAAAAAAAAAAAAAAGACACACAACACGAAATTGAGGGCGAGTGTTATCTATAAGTAATCTGTGGATGTATTGACAGAATTTGATAAAGGGTGAGTAAGCAATTGTGGTGATGGTTAGTCCCCCCCTGGAGTGGTATAATGTGGTGCTATATTTTTTTTTTTTCTGGTGTGAAATCTTTGGGTTATTTTCCTTGCAAGTATGTGTCTCAACCTATATAGAAGTAGGTTTTGAAAAGAAAAAAATAAAAAAAAAAAGGAAGAAGAAGCCTGAACTTGTGTAGGTGGAATGATTGAGTGGAATGTAAATAATATGTTGGTTTATTGAATTGAGGCAAGACAAGTCGATGGATGATATGAAAGAAACGATGTAGAAAGAAAAAGAGTGATGGATAGAGTAAAGAAAATTTTAAATGAAATATGAATCACCCAAAATATTCAAAAGAATAGTATAATAGTAACAAGAACAAGAACAAGAATAAGAAGAATAAGAATAAGAATGAGAATAATAAAAACCAAACAATTGTGAGTAAGTAAGTAAGTAAGTAAGTAAGTAAGTAAGTAAGTGTAAATAATGTTATTGTGTAAAGGCTATTTTAAATTGAGGTGCTTTTTGTTTTTTTGGTTTTTTTTTTTAATATAAAAAACTTCACACAATATTTATACTTACATGTGTATGTACGTATGTATGTATGTATGTATGTACGTATGTATGTATGTGTATAAATGTATTACGGGTTATTTATATATCGGTACAAACTATTTGTGTTATGTGTAATATGTTATGGTATATTACTCTCGTAATGAGCAAAAGTAAAAATCATGTACATACATATATACATATGCACACACGCAGAGACAATAAACACTAACACACTATTCACTAAAACACTAAAGTTATAAGTGTGCTGAAAAAAAAAAAAAAAAAAAAAAAAAAAAAAGAATTAACCATTGAGTATAGAGTAAAACAATAGCAAGAGCTATATGCCATGTACACCAATTGTTACACTAAGTAGCTAATGTAGATCGGTTAATTGACGGTTGTTGTGTTTCCCTTTTTTATGTTATGTCTTAGACTGTATGCAAGTTTACGTATGTTGTTGTTATGTTATTATTATTATAATGTACAATATTACCCTATTTGCATGTCTTCTAATTTGAATAGTAGCTTTTAGTGATTGCTTTCAATTGTGTTTCCACGGGTGTAGATCTAACTCGCTCTACTATTTGTATGAAGCAATCGAGTCTTACTTTTAGTAGTTGACGCTAATTTCTCTTTCTTCGTACTTTATTTCACACTAACACTAACACTAACACTAACACTAACACTAACACACTAACACACTAACACACTAACACACACTAACACACTAACACACACACACATGTACCTTTTTGCCATCACCATCAGTTGGTTGTCACTTTATTCTATAATGTGTTATATGTTATTTTATTGTTCTTATTAGGAGAAGAAAAAAATACTACTGTTTGTGTAATTAATGCACAATCAGTAGTATACTAGCTTAAATTTTATGAGTACAGAAGCTAATTTATTTATATAGATTTTTATTTTCAAAACGTTTCATACACAATGCCAAAATTAAAAATATTAAAAGAATAATAAAAAAACAATAGAACAAGAAGAAAACGAATAATGACCATTAGAGAACAAAAGACTAAGAAAAAACTAACTTACAACCAGGAGTAAAAGTAAAAGTTACAAACCCATTAGATTACCAGCACAATGTATGTTTTATGTTAAAATAACCATAACAAAGCCAACACACAAACCTACTACTACTATTAAAAAAACCAACTTTCACAAAATTACAGAATGCTATATTATTGTAATGTGCATTTTTAGAATGCACGTTTTAAATCAATACACAAAATCAAAAAAAAAAAAAGATTTAGTTTAACAAAAAAATATAAACCATAAACTATAAACTATACACTATACACTACATACTATAAACTATAAATTAAAATTAGAAAGAAAGCGTGTATTACTAAAAATCATCGAGTCTAAAAGATTGAAAAAAGTAAGGGTTAGCAAATGCAAAGTGCAAAGTGCAAATTACAAAGTGCAAAGTACAAAGTACAAAGTGCAAAGTACAAAGTACAAAGTACATGTACACGAGGAAAGGGAGACTCTAAACCTGCATACTACTCTCAGTTATATATGTTTCCTGTTGTAGATGTAGTTCCGTTGTTATAAAACTTGAATCAGCTTGACCTGTTTTAATCTTTTCTTTTTTGACCATGACGGGAGTGGTTTTGCGAACAAAGAAAAAAAAAATAACAATGAAAAAAAAAATAGTAATAACAATAGCATTTGTGTTTGTGTAAGTATTTATTTTGTTTTTCTTTTACGACAAAAGAGACAGCAATTATTATTATTTAAGATATTTGTATAAGTTTATTTTATATTATATTTTTATATTTTATTTTATATTTTTATATTTTTATATTTCTTGTGTGATGGGGTGGGGAAGGAATCAAAAGAACTGAAATGAAATGAAATGAAACGAAATGAAATGCAAAAACAAAAAACAAAAACAAAGAAAACAAGAAGACACGTAATCTGCTTTTAGATTATAGAAGAACAATAAACTAAATAAGATGCAAGATTAAGAGACAGAGAGAGATGTATAAAAATATACTAATATACATTGGGGGTGATCATTGACTACTATTACCATATCATAGAAGAGGTATAATTTTACAAAATGCATACACACAACCCATCCAACAACAAAATATTGTAAGCTTTCCTTCTGTCTTTAAATGTATGGTTAGATGTTATGTGACATGTGGAATAATAATAACTCTAAATCAGTCTTTAGATCATACATATAATACATACACAATGCAACGATTCTTCTTTCCTCAGTACAAGGTACATTTGCAGGATTGTGTTTAGTGTGGATGTTAATGATGATCAAAACTAGCATATAGGTGTGTGTGTCTGTGTGTGTGGCTCCTACATTATTGGTCTAGAACAATAGAAGAGTAATATAGAACTCATGAGCATATATATATATATATATATATATATATATATATATATATATATATATATAAAAGATTACTAATTAGTCATTCTCATCGATGTATTTGTTACACACACTCTGGTAACATCACGATTTAAAGTTGACAAGCGCACCTTTGGATCTTTTTCTCAAATGGGGAAATTGTTAGAATAGGAGATAGTTTTCACTATGATCTCAAAACGGAAACAGTTAGAGAGATGGAGAAATCAGAGTGTTATGTATATATGTATATAGACTTCACCCCAGTGGAATGTACAACAGCAGCAAACCCGCAGCAAAAAAAAAAAAAAAGAAGAAGAAGAAAATGCATGACCATAAAAACTCCTAATTCGTTATCACTCTGACAGTTACATGTGAATTTGTTATTGTGTTTTTCTTCCGGCTGTTCTACTTCTTCTTTTTTTATAGTCTTTATTATCATCAGGCCATTACCATGTTATTACCATGTTATTACCATGTTATTACCATTGAGTAAATGTATTTATACTCTTATCCAATACCTCTTCGGGAACAGAGTAGTATTCGTAGTATTCTTTTATGTGCGTGATGTGTGCATTGAAAAAAAAAAAGCCCTGGCAAGTACAGAAGATGTGGTGGGTTTAGTGTGCAAATACGTCATCATCATCATCATCCATCAACAACACACTTGGGTTTTTTGTGTTATTAAAGTTACATTGTTATTCTTTTTCTTTACCTTCTCGTTTGCTATTTCCCCTTGTACCAACAAAAAATAATCAATTATTATTATTATTATTATTTTCAAGAATTGATTAGAGTTTTTTGTGTTATATCGTAACCTTGATATTGCTCTCCTTTTTTTTTTTTTTTTTTTTTTTTTTTTTTTCCTTTTTTTTTTTTTAATTTTTTTTTTTT
>OGTJ01000094.1_pt1 | contig 58667 bp, 29 predicted proteins | sample 1574611 | NCBI WGS metagenome assembly OGTJ01 (sample SAMN03295858, study PRJEB24534) | human gut metagenome | isolation source: fecal sample 1 from infant 9 | host: Homo sapiens | place: USA: Pittsburgh, PA | collected 2014-07
CATGGAGATTTTTCAATCACTTAATATGGCCAGTTATGTCCTAGGTGTGGCTCATTACCGAAAGCTTTCAAAATTTCTTCCCAAAATCCTCCGTTGATAAACCTTCGTGCTCGGTATCTGCGAGTTGTACCTGTCCGAGAAAGAAGATATCCCGCTACTGAAGTAAAAGGCGTGAACGAACCAAAACTCCTCAACACTCATCCTGAACAAGAGGGAAAAGATTTTTACAGGTAACCTTAATAGAACTTCTCTTTAAGCTTTATTAAGGCATTATACATCGTTAAATATAGAGTTGAACTATCGTGTTATGACCGTATTGCATATAATCCCCTCGATCACCTAGTACTTCGTCGTAATAATGTTTTCATTAAAAATTTAAATCTTATCGCGCACTATTTTACTCTGTTCTATACTTAGTATTACCGACGGTGTTTTTACCACGATTGGGCTTTCCTTTATTAAATGTTTTCTTCACATGTCTTCCTCCTTGCTTTTTGAATTTGCCATACTTTTCCTGTTTTTCCCTCAATTTACGTTCTTTCTCTTCCTTCTTTGCAATGGCAGCCCGTTCAAGTCTTCGTTCACGACAAACAATCCTACTTTGTCTCTTTTTTCTACCTGGTCTATTTTTCTTTTTACGAGCTTTCTCCTTTTCTAGCTCTCTCTCTATAAGAGAATTATGTTCATTCAAGTTGATTAGTTTATGCAGATTTGGTTGGATAAAGTATTGCGCATAAATGTCATTCGCTGATACAGCCACTTGGGCAAATTGTAGTTTCTCTTTTGGTGTGTATGATGCAAAGTAATACGATTCAGGACGTTCGTTATTTATTCGTTCTTCTGAATGTTCACGTAAGGAGATTTTCTGAATTGGTTGTTTGATTTTCAATCGACCTCGATCACTGGAGTCATCAGCTTCTTTTGGCTCAACAGTCTGGATAGTGGTCGCCGATGCGAACAACGGAAACGCAAGCTCTTCTTCTTCTTCGATACCCTGTTGTTGGTTGTCATCCTCTTGAGGTGTAGCAGAGTTATCCACTTCAACAAACTCAAACTCCATATCTGGCGGCATGTAACTCACACCATCAGAGTCTGATTCGACTTCTGACCCTGAATCCTCATGATATAGGCTTTGTCTTGAAATTCTATACTGCGAGTTAGTAAAAGACACAAGTGTATATGTTTCAGTACTTGACATACTTTTGTTCTCCCATCATTGAATCTTTCGTTGTGAGAGGTACACACTCATCATAGGAGAATCTTTTTCTTTCCGCTGACTTTACACAAAAAGTGTTAAACACAGGTAATATTACAACATTAAAAAACAAGTATAAAATAAATAGGCACAAACACTGAAGTTTCATCGACAACTTTCATTTCCTTGAAACCGTACACTTACCAAAGTGGATTGCAAGCAGCTTTAACCGTTTTGAGAATATCCTTTCTATAGCTCAAATGAGGTGGAATAAATCTTGGCAACAGTTTCACATTGACATCACTTCCATCAACACCATCAGTTTGTTCTTTAAACTCCTCCTCATTATTGTTTACCTGGGCCGATTTATCGGCCAAATCATCAAATCCCCGTAACGAGTCCAACAATACAGCCACAGGTTTCAGTTCATTAACTTTATGGTAAACTTGAGGAAATTGGCGTTCAATGATTGCCTTTATCTCATCAGTATATGGAATGAACCTCATTAGTAAATTATCAAACAACTGCTCACCTTGCTTGCGAAACTTGATGATTTCCGCAACATTGCTCAACTTGTGATTCATTCCAATGAATTTATAGAATAGCTTCCATAGTTTGACTTTATCATCTGATTCAACATTGAGGAAAGGTTGTTCTTCATTGATAGTCAATTGAGACTCAATTTCAGTAAATTTAGTTAATGTGAGCAACGAAAATTGGAGATCCAAAACATATTCAACATCATTGATGACAAATACATATAATGGCAAATACTTGGCAATTGAAGCGTCAGTAGGTTGAGAGTTCAATTTCAATTTTCTCAACCCAATAGGATAATAATCCAACAATTTCTTTTGAGTTATGGCGGCTTTTTTAGCTTCCAATAGCTTCGATTTGCGCTCCAATTCTTGTGCCAATTTCAAATCCTGTTCGCGTTTCAATTCAGCCAATTCTCGCTCTTCTTCGAGTCTTTTCTCTTCTTCTTCCTTCTTCTTCAATTCTTTTTCCTTTTCCAATTTGAGAAACATTTCACGACGTGCCTTCTTTTTGGCTTCAACCTTCTCTTGCCATACGCGAGCTTCTTCAGCACTCTTTACTTTTTGTTCCTCTAGTGCTGCAGCTGATAATGTTGGCTGTGATGAGGGAGGTGGCGAGCGAGCTTTTACCTTGGCATCAGCAACGTAATCATGAGATGGAGCGGTGACCACGTTGGGTGAGGATGTGGATTTCTCAGAGGTGGTCTTGTTGTTGTGGTGGTTGTGCAATTTGGGTACAGTTGAGTCACTAGGGCTGGGTTTCAATGCTGCTGTTGATGCTGAAGGGGTTAGTTTCTTCTCAATTTGTTTAACCAGACTCTCCGATTTTGCCTTCTTCAACAGATGATCAAATGAAACTGGTTCATGTTCGTGTTTTCTTTTCTTCGGTTCTCCCTCATGATGAATTTTCTTGGAATGGTGTTCTTTATCATGATGTTCATGACGAGATGGCTCAGACACGTATTTTTCCTTCTTTATCTCCTCATCCATGCTGATCTTCTTGGAAACATTTTCATTTGCATGGCGGTGATCGTTTTCATGCTCTTCAAATTTCACCTTCTCAGGTTCTTCAATATCCATTTTATCGTTCTCATCCTCAACAGCTGCTCCAGGTTCCTTTTCATCAACAAAAGGTACTTTCGATGAAGGACCTACTGTCTCCTCATCGTCATCCTCATCGTGAACGTCATGGTTCTCCCTGTCGTCCAGTTCTTCATCCGACACAGGCACAGAAGGAGCCCTTGACGTAGCTCTAGAAGTAGCTCGTGAAACAATTCTCGAATGCACAGCAGATACAACCTTGGTCCCACTTTTCTTCTCCATTGCTTCTTGAATAATTTCAACTTCTCTTGGATCAAAATGTGGAGAATGTTGAACAATTTGTAACGCAGTTAATCCATCCTTTTTTCTCGTCTTGAATGGATCAGCACCTTTGGAAAGCAATGATTGTACGACATCAAAATGACCCCTCCCCACACTGGCTAATAATGCCGTGACTCCACACTTGCTCTCGGTATCTATGTTATAAGGCGTTGGATTCAAGCCCAATATGATATCAATTAACTCTGAATGACCATTCCTTGCAGCAAGGATCAAAATATCGGGCTTGTCTTCAAGACTATTCCCCGCAACGAAATGACTAGCGACAACTTCCTTTTGATTCTCAGCAGCCCATTTGAAAATTCCTTTACGTTTAATCAATCCAGCAAAATAAAATTCATTAGGGTCGTCAATAATCTCAAATTCAGTTTCTTCTTGTGGACCCAGTTGTGACGTAGTTACAATGGTTTTACGACCAGTGTATTTGCTTGTAGCTTCTTCGAGAACCTTGATGATATCCTCATAACCTTCTTCATCGGAATGTTCATTATAAATCTTGGTCAATGCGGTGAACCCATCTATATTGAAAATAGTTGGATCAGCATTATTCTTCAACAAAATTTCTACTGTTTCAAGATGCATATTTTCAGCAGCGTCAATTAAGGGTGTCTCACAATCACCAGCTTCATCTGCTTTGGCATTCACATTAGCTCCATGGGCAATAAGAAGTTGAACAATTTCAACGTGCCCTTCTAAAGCCGCTTCATGAAGACATGTGAAACCACAAAAGTCCTTTTCATTAGCACTGGCACCTCGGTTTAGGAAATCACGAACATCTTCAATGTTTCCCTTTTTACATGCTCGTTGTAGGAGTGATCTTCCACTTGAATCGCGTTTGACTTTGTATGGTGCCTTTTTTATTGCTTTCCCGGAAACGTTTTTTTTTTCCTTTGATTCAATGGATGTTGCGGATCTCGGCTCGGGAATAGATGCCTTCTTTTCAGTGGACTCATCATCACTTGGTTTTTGCGATCTCTGTGGGTTTGCTTCTTCCTCAGCATTGTCTTCCTCAGATGAGCTGATGACTACCTTTTTCTTTTTCAAAGTGTGCCTATCACTATCAAAAGATTTCCTCTTCAATAAGCTTACACCTTGGTTCGAGCGAGGTGATGGCGTACCGATAACTGTTTCAGCCTCGGACAAATCATCCTTGTCTTGAGTAATTGAATATTTGTCCATGTCATCATCCTCCTTTTCAGCGAATGAATGCTGTGGTTTCTCTTGCTTCGATACCACTTTCACATCCTTGGCTTCCTTTTCTCCCGCTTCATTTTCCTCAGGGATTTCGGGCATAGTGCCAATATCGTTGAAGTTGAAATTAGTATCAAATTCAGATTCATTGACAGGTGATAACGTAGAAATATCTTCGCCATATGAATCAGAACGACTCAACTTGGTTCTTGGAGTACTTAAAATCTCAGTCTTGTCAGTGGTTTGCATTTCCTTGTCGTTGTCAAGCTGGGTGTCTGAGTGAATTTCCGCAAACTTGACTGAAGTTGCCGCCTCCGGTGTTTGCTGCGTTGAGGCGTACTTGGACTCATCCTTTACATCATGATCATTCGACAGAAGCTCCGGAATGGAGTCTGGAATCCCTTCAATTACATCTTTCATATCCTCATCCACTTGGTCTTTGGGCTCAATTGATTCTTCGATGTCCTCCTCATCATCTTGGGCCATTTGTTCAATTGACTCTTCCACCCTTTCATCTTCTCTATCACGCATCCTTGTAACGTTGGAGTCATTGTCATCAACAAAATCCTCTGTTACTCCATGCACCTTTTCCGACAACAGTTTCTCCGAATTTTCATTTTCCACTGAATCCGGTTGATCAGTTTCTTTGTGTTTTGACTCCTCCTTATCCACATACATCTTGACATCCTCCATTATATTGGTAACGGGTATAACGTCGTCTTCCCTAGATCTAGAATCAGCATCATCCACCTCAACTTGGTTTGAAACCCCAGCACCATTTCCAAGTCCATCGGTACTCACTTTCTGATCCCCACTGGGTGATACTGATACATCCAATTTGGTTGCAGACTCAATTGCCTTCTTTTTAATTTTAGATTTCTTCAAGTAATCACTCAATGATGTTTTTTTCATACCTGTTGAAGTTGATAATGCTGATGAAGAAGACGTTGAAGGTGGTGATGATTCAAGCACTGCTGGTCCGGACTCGATTGATTCAGGCTCTTCTTTATACTGGTCTCTACTCGTGTCGCTGCTTGTCTCTTGATGCAAATTCATATCTTTTGGCGATGCACTCGTCTTTTCGTTGTCGCTTTGTCCAGTCTTGCTGTTGTCATCTTTTATCTTTTCATCCACCTGGGGAGCATCTTCCTTTGAACTTGTTTCCCGATCCACCGTGTTTTCAAGTTCCACTGACTTGGGCACATATTCACCAATTTGCTCACGAATTTTACTCACCAGCACCGATTCATGACCCAAAAGGGGATCTATATTCTCATCCAGTTTCTCACTCTTTGAAGTAAAATCACCTTTAGCCCTTTTTGGCATTTCATGATCGATGTTTTCTTTCCTATCTTCATCTCGTCTCGAAATATCGAAAATTGAATTTGCTCCGGTGACTCCATTGTTACCTATCAGCTTCCTTGTGATGCTTTCAACACTCGACTTTCTAGATGAGCTTCCCTTGACATTGCGTGAGGTTGTTGAAATGAATGGTTCAGAATCAGGTGGACTCAACTTTGATGACACGACATCCACATCTTTTTCATTACAAGTAGGTACGGTAGAGGTCAGCTCATCTAACTCTGATTTTGAACGTCGTTCATCGCGATATCCGGAACTTATCGATGTTGTATTCGCATTGGTATTAGATTTGGCAGCTGTAGCTCCACTTGAACCCGTCACTGGTCCAGCACGGGATATAAATTTCTCTCCACTTTTTGAATCCAGTGAATATTTTGAACTTGATCCATATCTATGAAGTAGGGGAGGACCACCTTTTCGAATCGCTGACGCACTTGTTGATCCATAGTATGAACTTGATCTCTCACCCATGCCTCTATAATCCTTACTGCGTCCATAATGGCCCAGCGACAATGAGCTTGATGCTGGTGTTATTGACATGGAAGGTTTTGCATCGCGTGGTCCAGTTGTATTTGACGATTTCAGCAGGATATACGAGTCGTTGTATCGTGATCGACTACTAGCTGTACTACTAGCGTACCCCGCTCCGATATAGTAGTCTCTACGACCGTACCCTGGACCTTGACCTGAGGATGAAGCTCCTCCTGTTGATGATGTGAAGTTCTTATCTCTAACTCGTGATGTTGAACTAGGCGCTGAAGATGTGTTAGACGCAGACGAAGTTGTAGTTCCAGTTGTTGTTTTGGAATCGTTCTTGGCCTGCTCATGCAACTTTCGTGACGAGTTGTTGTTGTACCGCGGTGTATAATGAGTACTATTGTATGACATGGTGTGAGTTGATTGTAGTAAGTTGATTATCAAAGTTTTCTAAAATCTTGTAGACACAAATAGGTGTAGTGATGTATGAGGTCGTTGCATATATACAGATCGGAGGCGGTACAGTTATGGCCTTGTGTTTGTATTCGATGAGCTATCTCCCTTGTTTCTGCTTTTTCGTGGTGGTTTTAATGTGGAAACTACCAACTATTTTGGCTGTCTGGTTTTGGTTGTCACTTCTACATTAAACTTTTGAGGAAACGTTTTTTTTTTTTCAGAAATTTAATGTCGTGCGCGAATGCCCAATTAATCGTATACGAACTATAAACCCTTTTACTACGAGGATCAATTCTACATTTATATTCTAAGTCTACAAAAGATGCAACACGTATTTGTTTAGCAGTTTTACATTGGTATCAGCTAAATATTCGGAACTAGACATTTCCTCTATAAAAGCACCTAAGCTTACCCTCACAAGCTCATTTGAGTTGGTGAGCCAGCCAACAATTGCAGTGTACTAAACTCTGATTTATTCAATTTATCACCAAACTCCATCAACTCAAAGATCAAACTCATATTGGGACATATGCGTTCACATTTATCCACGGTAATACCATCAGCTTCTCTTGAATCCAAGTTAGTCAAAGTACCATTCTTCAACATTTCATAAGCGGCATTAACGCCAATACTAAACTTCATCATATAGTATGCCACAATTACACAAGCACTTCGACTAACTCCACACTGGCAATGCACAAGTATTTTAAGATTTTGCAGGTAAAACCAATCAATTTTCTGAGTCAATGCCATCAAGTCTTTGGAAATGGCAGATGTATGAGACCATGGTAAATGTACATATTCGCGCACATTTGGTTGTTGGTTTTCAAAATAGTGAGACAAATTGGCGCACTCTTTGGCAACATTAATGACCAAGTTGTATTGATTTATGTCAATCTTGTCTAATGGGTCTGAATAAAGAAATATTTTGGAATTGAGAACATTTCTTGGCCCATTAGGATAAGCATTTATTGCAGAAGTTTCCTGAAGCTCTTCCGGGGCATGAAATTTCTTCGAGTTGTAAGTTACACTCTGTGGAGTATTTGAATGCACGTACGAATTGACATCATGTTTATTGAAATTTGTCTCCAATGGCGACTCAATTGACATTTTCTTGATATTTCGCAGCAATTTTGTTGGCGAATTGTGTTGCTGAATTTGTACCGCCTTTCTGTCCAATCCCATGGGGCTTTGTAGCCTAGGTGGCGTTGACAATGGTGATGCTTTGGAGTTTGGTGCAAACGGAGGTGGCATTGGTGGTTGTATACGTTCGTTGAACAAATCTGTGGTCGCACTTTGTAGCGGTATTTCGAGGTTTGTGTGCAGGCCAGTGATTTCCAGGGGAAATTTGTAAGGCTTAGTAGGAGCAGTAGTGATGCTATTGGTATCCATGTCTGACTCCATTTGGGATTGCACTTGGTGATGATGCTGTTTAGAATTTTGTGGTGGTAAAGTTGGAGTATGAGTAACTGAAGGAGTTTGTAGTGCATCCTCAGAGTATATCGTATTGTTGTGGAATAAGGGTTGGGCAAAATGAAGTAGGTGCAGCTTATCTGACGAGGATGAGGTTGTTGTTGTTGTTGTTGAGTCAGATAATTTCAGCCTCTTTGCCGCAAGTGTGGAATGATGCAGTGGGTTGGACGAGCCATTTGAAGCATTTAAATTTAATGATAGATTCTTCATATTTTTATGCATGTTGAACGAGTTTGCTATTCTTGAGTGTTTTGGAGAATAGTTGATCATTCCGGGTGAGGAGGGTATCGAGCCTGTAGATGACACTGATGAAATTGATGAGCTATAACCATGAGAAAGTACATTGCTTGGTGGTTGTTGAAACGAATGTACATTTCGAAGATGTTGTTGTTGTTGTGGAGGGGATATTGATGACATATTTACGCGATCAACTCCAACTTTTCCATTCATTAAAGATGTAATTTCTTCCTCTGGTTTCGGCGATGATTCTATGTTTGAATTCGAAATCGACTCCCCTAGTTCCAGTTGGGAGTATTCAAAACTGTATGGACGATGATGGTCATTATTTCGATGATTAGGCGACGTCTGGTGGTGATGCACCTTTGCGATTGAGTTTCCATTTGTGCGCGTATTGAGTTGGCCATTTGGTGATGATATATTGTTTCTCGCCGTTTTAGTACCCGGCTCTGGTTCAAGTGGCATCATATTATCATGTGAGTATCTGGTTGGTGTGAAATTCTTGATACTTTCAGCAGCAACAGCAGCAGCGGTAGCGGCGTTGAAATCCGATGCGTGAGGTGTTGAAGATTCAAAACTAAACTTGGATACTGATCGACGTATGTGGTTACTAGTAGTGGTACTAGCACAAGATGAGACCCAAGGAGTAGACATACAAAGACAGTTGTGTTGGTGAAGTAGGTGTATTTTGATTGTGTAAATTTTTCTGCTATTTGAAGGGCGGGGTGTCGTTCACGGGTATCAAGGTAGATGAAATTCACAGCAGGTTAAAAGTGAAAATTAAAAACTTTGTAGATAGCTTTGGTTGGGTGTTTGCAAACGTGGAAGGTGACTCTGGGATGTGGTATGATACTCCTAACTGTCTAAAATCGGTTTAGGTTCGTGTGATGAAAAAAAAAAGAAAAAACTGCCCGGTAACTTTGGATGTTTCCAACAGATATGGGTTATCTTGTGAATATAGTGTTTGGCTGTGTATGTTGAATACTTGTTATAAAAGAAAGTAAAACGGATTTGAAAAGATTAATCTGGCGATCTTTCCTTTTCCTCCTTTGGATGGTTTAAATTTTTTAACATTTTCTAACAGAATTAAAAATTAAACGTGTTTGAGGTTTTTGTTACTTATTCCCAATTTTCATGCATATAGTGTTAAAAGACAGTTTACACTAGCATATTATGTATGTATGTTGTCATATACAAAATATAAATGATGGAGGAAAAAAGAAAAAAATAAAAAAAAAGGTCGTGTCTAGCACAACATTGATACATTTTGCATATCAAACATGATACATAACTGTCAAAAAGTCACAGGCTTGCAACATGTATATAAATGATAATTCCAACACTAACTACCAGTGAAGAAGTAGGGTTGTAATAAGAGTGACCATGTATAGTGCATTGTATAGAAAGAGGCAAACGAAGAAAGTATATGACTCTATTTCTAGTTTGTACTACACTTTCAAATATATAAATAGAAACAAGGAAAAGGCTTACCACTGAACCACCTTGTTGTGTTGCTATTTTTATCTTCTTCTTCTTCGCTCCTTGATAAAACGAATTGTCTACTCTTATCCTTGCTGGTACTGCAACGACCCTTTCGTGTTTTCTGACTGACCTCAACCTCATCTGTCTTCTTACGCCCTGTATCAAAGTGTTTCGGTAGTACCTAAAATTAGAATTTGTCAAAAAAAAAAAGACTCTTGATGAATAATTGATCTAGAACAAAAATATTAAAGAGAAAGAGAGAACAATAAGAGCGCAAAATTACACTATATGATTAACAAAAGGATAGTTAACTTTTATTGTTCAAGTTTGCTCATAACCCATTGAACACATATATAAAGCAATATCTCGTAAAAGCGTTGGTTTTATTAGTTAATTAACACACTACTTTTGTTAATTCTAAAAATAGACACTTGCATCTTAGCAATCAATCACAACACCGTCTAAGCCGACTTTATGTTTGGTGTGATCGAAAAGGGGATTCATGACTGTGTGTGTCGTGTCAGCCCACTTGGTCATATATCCGACGTCATTTACTCAATAGAAATAAGACACTGTACATATCATTGTTTGTACATACTGTAGAAGGGGTTAATTTGATAATCATCGAGTGTAGCAATGTCTATTTTTGGCATGTCGCGAGAAGGTTAATCGCGACAAAATACTTTATGTGATTCCTACCCCACATTCAACACTACTGCATTAAAAAACACTTGTCCAGCTTGTACAGATGGTAAGTCTCAATTAGTGCTCTATGAAATGTGGCATATGCGTCTTTGTTTCAGATAAAGCGCTAATCAGGGGTAAAAAAGCAAAGTACAAGTCGAAGTATATATAACAGTATGTGCATACTCAAATTACACCAGACCAATAAGTTACAATTTGTTCCTTAAGCCAAGAAAATTGACACTACTTTTTCTCTCTTTCTCTTCGTTTTAACTCACGATACAGGACAACTCAACAAAGAAATGTCCAATGTCCAATTTACACGACACGACAATAAGAGACGCAACTATGCGCCTCTTATTGTTTTTGCTTTCCATTCCTTAATCAAACATAAGTATTGGAAATGCAACGGTCCTTTTGTGGCAAACGCCCTTATCTTACAATACATACACGGTTGCTAAACAAGGGACCACAGAGGCAATACATTTTTTCTACTTTTGAATCAAGCTAATAACATAATCTTCATAAAACAGTACATAACTGATCAAAATCCTCACTGTTTTGAGTAAGAAAGGAAAAAGAATGACGGGTACTTCGTTTTAGAGTATTTTCCCAGCTGGAGACGGACTCCAACAAACAAGATCAGCAGATACTGGAATTTATTGCATTTTCAATAACTCTTCTTTATTCTCTCACTAGAAACCCCTTTCCTATTTCATCATCGGGATCAACAATCCAATTAGCATAACCAATAACATTTGCATTACCTTCAACTTCAGGAATCACCGCATCAAACCCATGATATTTAACTTGTTTGACAACTTTAGCACTGAAAACAGACCCAACTATCGATTCATTGGTAAAAACTTGTCCTACTTGTAATTCACCTCTGGCAAACAACTGTGCTGCTCTTCCTGCTGTTCCTGAACCTGTGGGTGATCTATCAACTTGTCGATCGGCAAAAATACACACATTGGATTGACTAGCACCACCATCAGGTGAAATATTATCAATTATGGTACCATACACGTGATTAATTTCGGCAATTTCTGGATGAACAACTTTATATTTCTTATTAGCTGCTATTTTCACTTCATTTTCTAATCTTCTTAGCGTTTCAACTTGTGATAACCCAATTGGAATATCCAATGAAGCGGAGTTCATATAAAAGTAAAAAGCACCACCAAATGCAATATCTCCAATTACTTCACCAAAAGAAGGTGTATCAACTGTAGCATCCTTGATATACATAAACGAAGGCACATTGACAAATCGTACATTGCCCACTTTTTCCCCATCCCATTTAACAAATGCTTCAATAAATCCACAGGGAGCATCAATACCAACTCTCGTCTTTGGTTGTGTACGCTCAACCCACCCCAATTTCACTGCCGTTGACGCCAAAGCAATTATTCCATGTCCACAATGGTCACTGTACCCTTCATTATGCAAGAATATCACCCCAAAATCAGCATCATCACTAACAGAGTCAACCAAATATCCTCCATACATATCAGCATGTCCTCGTGGTTCATACATGAGAAATTTGCGGATTTCATCGTGGTGAGTTTTGATCCATGTTCTTTTAGCAACGATTGTGTCCCCCTTCAAACGAGGTAATCCACTTGTCACGATTCTAAATGGTTCACCGCCAGTATGTGTTTCAATTGTACTAATTAATCGATCTTGATTCATTGCGGTCCCACCACTTTTTTTTTTTTGATCGAAGTTGATGAAAACTATTTCATTTTGGGAACTTGCCAATTATTATAAATAAAAACAGATGCAATAATTTTAGCTTGAGTTATGGATACCACCCCTCATTTTTTGCTTCGAACAAATGGATTGCGCTTTCTTACTCGCTATTACCCCTTTTTGGAGTTTGACTCGAGTCGAGTACTAAAGATCTACACAAACAATAAACGAGTTTCGCATCAACTCACATGATATTTTCGATTCTGTTGCCTCCATTGAGTGTGATTGGCAGTTAACCGGGTTCTTATCGCTTCAGTTACCCATAAATCCTGACGTTCTTCCATTGAAAAAAGCAAAAATCGACAATCGTTGTGTCTATACCGAAACTTTCAATATGGTCCCCGACAGAGTGAATTTAAACTTTGCAAAGACTAAAAGTAATTAACCCCCCCCTCCAATATGTTGCTAAACCTGAAACAAGTTCATAACTCGTACGAAGCTAATGGCGTGACAAATTGTGTGCTCTGAGGTGGGTTTACATAGACACCTTTTATCCAGCACCCAAATCTCTCCTAAAGCAACTATATTGTTACCCTCTAGTTGGGTATAGCTTCTGCCAACCTAGTTGGGATTTTGAATTTTCATGTCGTAAACGTTAAAACCCGCGAATCATAGGTCAAGCTTTTCTTATTTGGAATGACTACGAATAGTTCTCCTCTTTCAACATGCCATTTAGTGTCTAAGCGGCTACATTCATGCAGCATCAAGAGGACTGTCTAAGACAATATTTAGCAACGTTGGGGCTTTGAATTGATGTGGTAACTGTATCCACATTGTTTTGAGCGCACATGTCTCTCACCCCACACATCTTGCAATGGCTCTTCAATCGACCACTTAAATAGTTGATTCCCCATCAATATCCTATCTCTGTTACTTTTAGTAATGCACCCACCTTTTGCTCATACAAGTATCAGTTATGCCCACAGCAGGAAAAGGTGATATCAAAATCTCCGAATCGAAAATCAAACACGCGAACGAACTTTGCCCAAACAACGATGACTTATCCAGTGTTGGTGCGCATTTGGACTTGGAAGCATCACAAGATCAACTTGAGGAGCAAGAAGTTTTTCAAATCGCAAAGCAAGATGGTCCCAATTTCCGGGGAGTGGGAACATATGGCGCCGCGATTTTGATTGCCAAGTCTCAATTGGCATTGGGCGTGCTTGGTTTACCTGCGACTTTGAATACTTTGGGGTTTTTACCAGGTTTAATTTGTCTTTGTTGTTTATGCTTTCTTTGCACATATACTGGGTTTACCATCGGGAAATTTAGAAACAACCATCCTCACATTTATTGCATTGATGATGCTGCCTATATGTTATTCGGCAAATGGGCTCGTGAATTGATGGGGGTAGCTTTCTGGATCTTTTACATGCTATGCTATGGATCCGCCGTGCTTGCTATATCAATTGCATTTAATGCCTTGACTGAACATCCAATATGTACCGTGTTTTGGGTGGTTATTGCTGCAGTTATCTCAATCATGCTTGGCGCTTCAATCAGAACAATGAAAGTGTTGTCGTGCTTGGGGTATTTTGCCATGTCCAGTATCGTTGTGGCGGTTTGGATAGTTGCCGTTGCTTGTTTAGCTCAAGATGAGCCTGCAGCTGCTCCTAAAGGTGAACCCATAAACAAAATGATTAGAGTTGCTTCACAGGGAATTCCATTCAAAAAAATTGCCTCAGCTGTTGCAATTCAATCATTCTCTTTGAATGGTACTGCGTCATTCTTTTCAATTTAAGCGGAAATGAGAGATCCAAAGCAGTATGGAAAATCAGTCTTGATGGGACAAAGTTTGGTCATGTTCAACTATATTATTCTTGCAATCATTATATATGCCAAAGTTGGACAATATGTGGCATCACCTGCACTTGGGTCCGCTGGTAGCTTGATTAAAAAAATTGGGTACGGCATTGCTCTACCCGGATTATTTTTTTCATCCTTTTTTACCGCTCATCTTGCTGCAAAATATGCCCATATTCGTATACTTAGAGGCACAAGACATTTGCAAAGTAACACAAAGACACATTGGATTACCTGGCTAAGTATGATGTTGCTCGTGGGTATTGCTGGATTTGTGGTGGCTGGCGCAATACCATTTTTTGATAATTTGTTGGCATTGATGGGTGCCCTAATCGGAACTTCATTCACATTCTTCATTCCCGCTTGTATGATTTTGTACGAGCTTGGAAATAGTAAAGTTCAAACATATGAACTGCCACTTACTTGGTTTAGGAGATCAAAAAGAAAATTTGCCAAAAACAAGGTGCCGGTGTTCTTGGCCACCATATGTATTGTTCTTGCTGTTTTTATCTGTGTGGGTGGACTTTATGGAGCTATAGCATCTATTGCAGATGGATATGCCAATGGAGATGTTGATAGAGCATTTTCGTGTAGAAACAATGCTTAAGAAACACAAAAATGTTTCATATTCTCACTCTGCGTCGTAAACGTTATTGAACACATAATAACTACCGAGTACGGTTCCCAAAACACTTCCCCAATAAATAACTTGAGTTGCAATCAACATCACAATAGCCCTTCTTCTAGAACGTGGATACCGAAAGCGTCTAACATTGGTTGCAACACCATTGCTTTCTGGCGTATTACCCAAATCCTGCATTTCATAATTTTCACATTCCGTTGCATCATTAGTAGTGGTGAATTGATTATGGTATATATCATCAAATGGTTGGTAGAAAAGAAATACATATGAAGATGATGTTTTTAGTATACGATATAAAATCACGATTAGAGCTATTACATTAGGTATGGCACTGACGTTAGTGCCATACCGTCAGTGCCATACCTAATGTAGCTGGTACAGAATTTTGTCAATAACACTTGTTAACGCCATTTGGGTGAAATTAATTTTTGTGTGGCTGTGTAGTACTTTAACTTTGATTGAATCTCTGATTGTAATATTAATGTCCTTTGACTTGATGATAAGCCTAAGCGGCAATCAGTACTTGGGTAGTGTTGTAGTTGTATAGTTAGCCAACAATGAAAAGAAAGGAGGTTTTTTTGTGGCTATTTCAATGGCAACATTTAACTTCAAAGATATAGTTGCAAAGTTTTTTGATATTCTCGTATTTTGCCTATGTCATTTTTGTGTAAGCGGAATAAAATACCAAGCAATTTCAAAGATGTAGGTGTCTGCCGTGACAAGAACCAAATACGCGATTGTCCTTCCCAACAATGTCATCCCCACCCCATTGGATTCCGTCAAACTATTATTTTCTTTACTTTTCATACTCCATTTGTAACAACTCATGTTTAATGACATCGTAAAAAAAATTTAGTGATGGATTGGGATAATCTTGAGGATTGTATACTTGCAACTTGTGTTGGTTTACAATTGATTTCATTTGTTGCACCAAAGTCTCATCATACGGCGAGCCACTATTCTCTTCATATGTGTACTCCAGTTTCACGGTACCTGTTTCTCCCTGTGATCCAATGTTAGCATTATTTATTTCATTGATGTAGGCTGCTGGTAGTGCTCGTACATCTTCTAACCATGGCAACTTAATTAGTAAGAACCCTTGAGGGAAATCTTTACCACCAGTGGCATCAGTATCAGCACTCCCTGAGCCACTTTTATCTTGTCCTAATTTAGTTGATCCTTCAGCTCTTGTAGGATACATTGCATACAACCGTGGTTTTGAATTCGACCTAGTGCATCCAAATACAATGGCATACTGTTGTAACTTGATACAAGTTCGATATAATGATGCAAATGTCGATCGTGAATTGCTGAAACCCCCATTTAAACTATGTGAGCTGCCACCTAGTCCGTTATGGATATCAGCGGTGATAAAAATTGGTGCACTGCATGAATAAGCATAGTTGAAGTGAGATATATCGCGAAATCCAATCAATTTCAAATATGGCGGAGGTGAAAATAAAAGGGGTTTATGACTCTTGGATTCTTCTTCCTCGTCATCATTTACCTCACCCTCTCCTTCTTCGTTGCCTTGTTTCTCCTTCTCAACTCGATGATCAAATGTATAATTCTTTAAAAACTTCATTTGCTCTTGATCCAACAACAAAACATCAGCACCTCCACCCAATTCAAACCCCTTTTTGATTCCCGCTTCAGCTTTTCTATCAGCCAACGATAATCCCCCTCCTTCTTGAGCACTCTTGATATTAATCTTGGTTCCATCTTTCTCTCTAGTCCAATTAACTTCAGTATACACACGTTTGAGCAATTCACCTCGTGTATAAAGCAACAATTCACGTTTCTTGATTTTTTCATGATTGTATAGGCTGTATCCCTTGATGGTGCATCCAACTGATCCACCTAGATTGCCATTGTCACTAAGAATCAAGTTGCATGTGAATTGAACGCGTCGAACGTGTTTGATATTCAAGATACTTTGACGAATTTGGTTAGATAGAACCAGTTTTTCGAAAAGGAGACTATTGTCACTAAACCCACTCAACTGCTTTGCATCATCCACTTGTGTGTCTTGAACGACCCCTTGTGATTTTTGCGATGGCTGTTGTTGTGATGGTTTCATAAAGTTTGAATTCATGAAAATCAACTTGTATTGCAGATGATCAAATGAATGTGATTTGGGTTCAAGGAAAATCGGTTCAATGAAAAAACCATATGCATAAAAATCGTTAATTGTTCGAAACAAGGACTCATAAGTGGAATCCTGTTGAAATGGATGATCATTACTTGTAATCCAAATCATTCGTTGTTTGTTGAACTCACGTTTTTGCATAAACTCATCAATCATTTTGCTCAATACAGTACATAGTTCAACATCTTGTTTCATCGGCTCATATTTGAATATTGAATCTAGTGGACGTTGATCAAGATTTTGAATTAAATCATTTAAAGCCTTCATATTGGTTAAATTTAACACATTTAGATGGAATAATCGATTGAACCCCGGGGGCGACTTCATTGCTTTCAATGGTGCAGTAGTCGCACAATTGTAAAAGTAGATGCCAATACCGGTGCTGCGTGCAATTATAACCAAGTCTTGTATCAAATCATTGATACTGTTTAGTATTTCAAATAATTGTGATGTTTTATTGAGGTCGTTTTGCGGTGCCAAAATATCGGGAGTTATCTCGATCAAAAACGACACTGCTTCTCTTATCTCTCTTTGTTGAAATTGATCATTGTCATTGTCATCTGAATCCAAATCGTCAGACATGACTTTTGTAAAAAAAAACGCGTTGGTAAAGGATAAAGGTTTTGCTCTCTTTGGTTGTTTTTCTCAATCAGTGCGCACAGAAAAAAAAAAAAACACCGAACCGATCCAAGCAGCTTTTATTCTTTTCCCAGTAACTCAATCTCCAACTAACAACCTCCTTATAAACTCACTTCACCATGTCAATACAATTCATTCTAGTACTCAATCGTCAAGGTAAATCCCGATTAGTGAAATGGTTTGACAACTCATACACACCATCTCAAAAACAACAGAATATAACCGATATCCACCGATTAATATCCTCAAGAGATTCCAAACACCAATCCAATTTCGTCTTGTTTCAGAATCACAAGCTATGTTATCGAAGATATGCTGGTTTGTTCTTCATCATATCGATAGATTTACTAGATAACGAGCTATCATATTTGGAGAGCTTGCATTTTTTTGTTGAGATTTTGGATGTTTACTTTAATAATGTTTGTGAAGTTGATTTGGTGTTCAATTTTTACAAGTTGTATTTCATATTGGATGAAGTTTATCTTGGTGGTGAGATTCAGGATATCCTGAAGCAAAAGATATTGGACCGATTACAGTACTTGGACTCGATGGAATAGCACTACGGCGTTGAAAGAGGCGTTTTGAAAAGGTGTTATTGTCAAAGGAGCACTCTTAGTACTGTTCTCTCTATACATGACCTATAGATTTATCAGTCAATACGTTCGCTTTACTTGACTCAACAACATTCCAAAGTAAATCAGCCACTTGTTCAATCGACTTCTTTCCCACATCAACAATCCTAACACTAGGATCACTGGCATCATCAAGTACTTCCAAGAAGCATTGCTTCACTCGTGATTGAAACTCCACCATTTCGTATCTTTCATCACCCCAACCTTTTCTTGAACTTATTTCATCCATATCTAGAGTTAGAAACATGGTCAAGTCAGGTTTAGGCAACCCTTTATCTGGTGCCAATAGCCATTCAACATTGGATAGGTTTGTTGAACTGTCAACACTCGTAGCCTCTGTGGCTCCAGTTGTTTCCATGTCTTTATGTTTGGCGAGTGTGTAGGCAATTCCTGAATATATATATCGATCCAAAATGACAAAATATCCTTGATGTAATAGATTCAAAATCTCTTGATTCAATTCCCATCTATTAGCCAGGAATAACAAGTGTGCTGATTGATCACTTAGTTGAAATTGTTTATTGGTTAAGTACTCATTGATTAATTGGCCAATGGCAGTTGATCGTTCTGGGAATTTTATGAGCTTGGATTGAGTGAACCTGGAAGCTAGTATTGAAGCTTGAGTAGATTTACCCGATCGGTCTAACCCTTCAATCAAAATCAATTGTCCACGTAGCATGGGGCAAAAGTTTTGTTGTTGGAAATGAAAGATGCTGAGAACGCGTTGTGAAAAGAAAATACGTTCATTGAAATTTTTGGAGATGAAATAGAGATTAGCTAAAAGAAGAAACATATACGCAACTGTATACACAAAATGTGAAAGGGTTCATGACCGAAAGAATCAATGCCAATGCTCATCAACCGGAGATACACCCTTTCTTTGTTCAATCTCCAACATCCATCATTTTACTTCATATTCATAATCAAAACAAAAAGAAGAACGCAATGTCTCCCCTCTCTATTCCACATAAAAGGAACAGAGATGCTGTTTAGATCCAATGAATATATATCAGTAGCTATCAAGAAGTTAATCAAATGGGTACAATGAAGAACGACGCCGCTGAGATGGATTGGGTTGAAGAAGAAAGAAAGAAAGAAAGAAAGAAAGAGAAATCGTGATGACTTTTTCTCAGCAATGTCCTTTTTTTATGTTTACAACTCTGTGCGACAAGCATCAATGAATGATTAGGTAATATATTATTTGAGATCTTAGGCTTTTTTCACAATCTTGTAATAATTGTCTCATCGAAAGCTATGTGGCCACCGTGGTTGGTGAGACTGTATAAAAATTACCGCTTGGTGTGAATGGCAACTTGAACCTAGATTCTAAATAGGTGTCCCTGTTCCTAAACCGTACTTCAATCGATTTGAATAGTTTTGATCTAAAACTGTTGCAAAAATGAAAAATCTCCAAGAAGGGAAACATGTGACTACACCAATAGAATTAAAAAAAAAAAAAAAATGAAGTCAATAACCCTCAAAACGAATATTACTCTTCATTTACCACTGAATAAACCATCATGGCTTTATGTCGGTCAAATAGTTGTCTCTCATTCCTAGTGAATAACTGGATTGGATGTGTCAAAAGGGTAGTGTATGAGTTTCAAAAAACGAGAGAAAAAAAGAAACAAACAAAAGCTGTGAAAAATTGTCTGAGTATCGTTTAACTGTCACACGACACATACGAGAATCCGTATATATATATATATAGTATTTCCTAATTAGGAAAAGTTGTTACTTTTCTTCACCCAAAAAAAAAAGTATTGGGGGATCAATCTAGATACACAACACAAATCGAATACAAAAACCATCACTGATCATCATCAATTATATAACTTATGTATAAATTACATTTTTTAGGGTTTTATGAAAAAATAAATGTGTATAGTAATCAACTCCGCACATTTAAAATTACTTTCCCCCTTTTTAACTTGTAGTTTAGTTTCTCTCTTTCATTTAAGGGGGTTAATGGGAACAAATCGGAATCGGAACTTGCGGACAACAGAAAAAAAAAGAAAAAAAAAAGTGCCCACATACTAAATTTTTGCAACGGATCGGCCGAAAAAATATTTTCTCTCTTATTGTTCTCTCCTTTAATTTTATTTTTTTCTACCCGATTTGCAACACATACAGGCATCACCACAATCAACAAAGAAATACTTTATGTACCCCAGAGTCTCATGAAGGTAGAATTTACTAGTGTATGAAAAAATGTGTATGGAGTGGTGGAGTAGTGTGTTTTTCGATGGAGTAAAAACTCAAACTTATTGTGGTTAATGATAACCCAAATGAAACTCTTTGAGTAGATTTTATACATCCGAGACAGCATCAATATTTGTAGAGATTGGAACAAGAAGAGGATATGTACGCCATCTAATTCCATAGATTGAAAGTGGCTGAGTTTATACATATACATTGTGAGGCTCTTTTTGAGTTGCTTAAGATGTCTTTTGACATATCACATGCCACAAGTTGCTAATAGAAACTTGTGGCATGAGTAAATATTGTTTGTGTTAAGGTATTAGTTGATCTAGGGAGTATACTCTTTGAAAGTAGTAGTATTGTAATAGCAATAGCAATAGCAATAGCAATCACAATCGTGTGTTTCGTATAGAGAGAGAAAGACAGTAAGAGATTTAGTGCTGTTAGTGCTGTTAGTGCTGTTAGTTTTATTAGTTCTGTTTGTCTTTGTTAGTCACTCAAAATCAAACCTCGTTTCTTTCTTTTGAATTTTAACCAAAAGAAAAAGATTTGTCTTAGCAACCAAAAAAATTCAAAACCACAACAACAAAAAACAAACCCATACTGTACTACTCTTCTTTTCAACTGACAAACCAACATATACAACAACACTACTACTTCTACATTCGCTTATTCTATCATCCCTCAACTATCAACCATAAACTCATCAAATTACTAGCTATTAGCTAAACCGCCAAAGGAAGGGAAAAGGACAGACACTTTTATAAGATTTCAGACACTCAAGAATTATACCTTTTATTTTTTATTTTTTTTTTTACGCTCCCCAGAAGCTAAGAAAAAAAAAATAATAAAAAACAACATAAAAAAAATTCATCTTCATACAGAAACACGCTTTTTTTTTTTTATTCTTAACATAGAATCAACTAACTATCAGCAAATACTGAGTATAAAGAACAGTTTTCACTAGCTATGTCACAACAACTTCAACAAGTATTAACTAGTATGTATACATTTTACCAACCGTCTTTTCGGCTCCAGCTTGTACGGTAAGAGCAACAGCAGCTTTTCGAGGAATCAAAAACGAGGCTATGAGAGAGGGACAGATTTTTTTTTTTTTTCAAAGGCACACGCAAAACAAACATCAAGAACAACAGAATGGGAATAAGGATCGATATAGAGGAATGAGGGGGAAGGTATCAGATTATAAGATCTTCAACAATACACTCCTACCATATACGCACACACACATCTACAACACACACACACACACACACACACACACGCGTACATACAGACGCATACTTTTGCATTTTCATCGAAAAGGTACCGATCCAAAAGTTTCCTCACTGGAGAAGACTCTTCTTATTTTTCACGCACACAAACACACTACACACACCACACTACCAAGAAAATAATATAAGTTTTTACACGTGTGTGTCAGTCTGTCAGTGTGAATTTATGTGACTACCAGTGTATATTGTGTGTGTGTCATCATACGTGTTTCATTTTTTCTTTCAGTGTGAAAAATTACCAACCTACACAATATCAACCACTTTAAAAGTACTTTACATTAATTTCAAACATAGATAGTTGTCACACGTCTTGATACATATCACTCGGTTTTTATATTTCCACGTTCTACTTCTACTCACTTTGTTTGTGATTGTTGTTTGAAAAGAGAATCCTCGATCATTTACCCCCTTTCTGTGTTCTTAGCAGATATTCTTTGCCCTAGATCCACCCACACCTCACACGATTCAAGCTGCTTTAGTTATTGCTGTGTTTTTCTTCAAAATGCCAGAGTTTTCCTTACTAACTGATGTTCTTATAGTTGGATCCAATCCCAATGTCTCATTTTACGCATGGAGGTTATACCAAGTCAAGGCAGTTGAATTAACCATTGTTGACTCACAATTTGATAAAACAAGGCCGATTATTTGGAAATCAACCCTGTTGGGGGCAAGTCAGTATTCACCACACGAAGCTTACTCATCTATACAAGAACTCCCCAGTCACAAGAGATATGATGTTGTTATTCTAAATTGTAATTCATTACAGGATTTTCAAACAACGTGTTCAGGTTTGGGCAAGATTATTCATGATAAATCAATAATTCTTGTTGAAAGTACTGGTTATATCAACCTTGAACCATTTGTCACTGCTAGTTTTCCTAAAGCAACTGCATCATCATTGTTGGTTATGTCAATCATGAATGAAAGTGATGTGCGCAAGACATCAAGAAATACCTTAGTTCATCAAGTTAGAAACAAGGATTCACGTATTTATTTCGGTACCACTACTGGTGGCTCAAGTAAATTGACATCACATCCAAGCTATCAAAAGATGTATAAACTTTTACAATATGTTCAAGAAAATAGTAATGGTGCAATCAGCTTACTCAAGTCAAGCAATCCAAAGGAGTTCATGACATATCAATGGAAATTGGCCTTACCTCGCATAGTTTTTGATCCAGTATTGATTTTATTTGAAATTGAGTACCCTGATTTGTTGAAAAATCAAATATTGTCGAAACCATTGATTACTGGGTTAATCAATGAATTGTTCAAACTTATCAAAAAGATGGATTGCAAGTTGGTTAAAGGGTTTGAAAATGAGGCAAACTTGTTGGATAGTTGGTCCAAGTACTACCCATCAATCAAAACAAATGATCATTATGTCAATTCACCCAAGTTGTTTTACAATTTTTATCACAAATTGGATCTTGAACTTGACTTGTTATTATTACAACCAATCTTGTTGGGAGACGATAATGGAATAAGAACCCCATATTTGGAAAACTTGTATTCAATCATGTGCCAATATAACAAGATTAATCACAAGTCGTCGATTTTTTTCAAACGCAAAATTACTGATGAGCCTGCATCTGATAGATTAATCACGGCAAAACAATTGGAAGAAGAAATCGCAACCAAAACTCAAAAGCACCAAGAATTGGAAAAATCAATCAAGGATTTTGAAGTTTCCAAAATTAGTATTGACAATGATGTTCGTAAACAACAACAATTTTTGAAAGGACTTGAACAACAAATTATTGATACCGAGACGAGATTATCAAATTTACTGTATGAATTTGAGAAAAAATCGAGATCTTTGGAGTCAGAACATGAAGCTAAATTTAGATCATTGAATCAGCAATATAATGAAAGATTACGGGATTTGGAATCTAGCTTTGCCAAGCAAAAACTCAACAATAATAGTCCACCATTGTCTATTCCAATGCAACAGCCAACTCCGTCTCAAGACGATCAAACAAAACCCAATGGATATAGAGAATCAGTCATGAGTCAGGATGGATTGGCTGATTTCAAGCATATAATTCAGTATAATGATGTTGTTCCTAATGGTACTACCGACACTCCCAAGTTGGAACCACCAATGCAACCTAGTCATGGCCAAAGTTCAGAAAACTTTGTTGATGCAGGTAGCGGAAGTGGTGGTGATTTGCCACCACATATACTTCAAAAGGAATTGGAATTGAAGAGCAGAGAAGAAGCTTTGAGAGCTCGTGAGGAGAGAAATGGAAGTGTTGGTGGATTCCCACCTCAACGTAATGGCCAGTACCCACCACAATCGCAATATCAACCAAATGGGTATGCGCCCCAGCAACAACAGCACAGCCATCAACACCAAAGTCTGTACTACAATCAACCCGGTTACTTCAACGGTCCTCCCAATGGCTACTCTGACCAACAACCGCCTCACGGGTTACCCAGTGGCGGAATGCCTCCAAATCAATTCCCACCGAATTTGAAATCGAATGGCTCAATGACCAATATGAATGGGTACCCACAACAGTCGCAACAGCAGCCAATGCAACCACAATACAGTGGGTATAACCAAGCACCACGTAGGCTAAACTCTATGCCAGGAGGAATCAACAATTTTCAAGATTTCCAGCAACAACCACCATCACATCACCAATACAACCCTCAACAACCACACTATGGAAATTCACCCAGTTTTAATAACGCTGCTCCAATTGATCCATTTATAGAGCATCGATTCAAGACTACTAAAAAGAGTGGCAATCGTCGCTCGCAAATGCCAATGATGGGAAACATTGATGGGTTGGACATGGGAGGACGTGGTGGAATGCCATTGCCTGGAGCTGGTAGAAAATCAATGGTTCACCAATTTAATTCTTCAGCATTGCCACCAACACAACAAGCAAGAAGGTCATCAAGTAATCCAATATTGCTCAATAGTCAGCCACTGCAACTGCAACTGCAACAGCATTTGCAACCTCCCGCACAGCAGCAATCGCAACTGAATAATCAAGAATCCAGTGCTTCACAATCAAATGGTTTTTTGCATCCACCAAATATGTATAGTTCATCATCATCCACCAATACAAATGATACCCCAAAGACTAGTGGAGATAATGATCAAGTCAAGCTACAGGTACCTGTTGTTTTAGATTATAATCAAAATGCAAAACCGTTGGGTGGTATTGCCGAACTGAATAAAGAAGGTGGAGACAAGCACAAGAAGAAGAAGAAAGGGTTGTTTGGAAGAAAGTAGGGAAAATGGTAGAAGTAGGTTGTTGTTGTTGTTGCGATGGTGTACATAAATATATATATATATATTACGTATTACTCATAACAGAAAGTTTTCAAGGTAGTGCTATAAGAAGAGTTTTGCTCTTGTAGAGAGAAGGTGCAACTTCAATTGGTCTTTAGTAGTACGTGATTGGGTCGTTTTGTTTCTGGGATCGTTGTGGTATCTACTGAGGAGATCACAAGTGCAAAATGACTAATTAAAGAGTCATAACTTACAGTCGAGAAAGAGAAGAACGCATGAAAGAGAGTCCACTAGGGTCTAAGTAATTTAGTGAGATAATTAATCTTTACCACCATCCCAACAAGATCGTTGTTGATATGTAATTGTAAACCATGAGTAGCTATCAGCATATAAGAGTAAAGGCTCAACCCAATAAGGTTCGACGTGACCACATTTTCTTCATCAACATAAACTTTAATTCCCAAGCCCCAAACTCAATCCATGAAGATTAATCAACAAACCTTTATATTATATTCAGTCACGTGACAGGCTAAAGTCCTACATCTCACAACTGCTCTACGCCTCCCCCCCTTCCAGAGATACCTAATAACGAATCAGCTGCAGGCTTGAATTTATGTGTGTGTTTTGGTGGAGGCATTTTCGGAGGGTCATTTCTGAAAAATTGATGAGTTTTAACCTCGTCAGCAGCAAAACTAGCAATTTTGAATAAACTAAAAGCCAAGAATGGATTGAAGGCGGCAACTTTTGAGGATTGAATTGTAATTGGGGGTAGAAACATGATTAACAGCCGTTGGTGATAATAGGCGTGTAGTAGTTTAACTTGGTAATATTGAATAAATGGTTAACTCAACTTTGTAGCAGTGTTGAAATTACTTAGTTCAATGTTATTTTAAATTCATAGAACAATTCATCGACTTATACATCATTCAAATTTGCAATACCACAATTTCCAAACGATCTACTTTTTAATTTTAAGAGTTGGTCTCAAAATTTGCATCCTTGTAAAAATTCTTAAACCTTAAATAACACCATGTAAATGCTTTTTTATAGTTACGATATTTGCTTTCAGTTCAGCAACGGTAAGATCTTTGATAGAAAAGTAATTAAAAAACATAATACAGTCTTGGCAAGTGAGATTTTAACACCAGATGAGTATAACCTTGGTGTATAACATTATACTTAAGTAAATCTAAAGGGGTATTGAAACTGGTAGCATCATAGAAATGAATACCTCTTGATTTATTGTATTATACATTACAAAATGGACAAAAAAAAATCTAAATTCACAATCAATCTTTAAGACACACCTAACCTCTACTACCACCACCACCACCATGGGCAGACACTTTTACGAAGATGATGAGCTTATTGTAAATAAACCAGGCACAATCGACCCCATCACATCAAAACTCAAACAACAAGAATCGATCCATGGCGAAAACGCATCGATTGTTGATGGCATGGTAATTCGAACCACACCCAATTTGGAAAAATACAGCAACAAGTTCCGTCAATTTATCATTTCCAAATTCAATGTTTTCGAAGCTGAATTACAAACTCAAAAACTGGCTGGGTTTAATGAATGGCAAAATTTGAAATCAAATTTCAATTCCATTGTCAAAGAACCCGTGTTGCCTAATGCCATATATATTTTAACTGCAGGATTAACTGGTAGTATATTGGTACGTAATCGAAACATTGCCGTTAGATTTGTTACGCCATTGGTATTCGGTGGTGTGGCTACACAATATTTCATGCCACGGACATTTGACAATTTGATGAATCAATATGATGAATTTGAAGTGGAAAATGTTCCTGAAGTTTTTGCTCGTCGCCAGGAATTGCTTCGTCAGTTGAGACAATGGAGACATGATGCTAATGTGTCGAGGTTGCAATTCAATGATTGTGTGATTGAACAAGTGCATGATTTGAGAATGAAGTGGAAGGACGTTTGGAAATAAAGGGAGATTTTTCTTTCGAGTCAATAGTGGTTTCGAGTTGTCTATTCTATAATGTAAAAAAAAAAGTCTATAATATACCCGTCTTCTAAGTGAAGAGGATTTGATAAGTTGTATAAACCAACACCAACCCACCAATTCCTATCAAGATATAATCCGAAACTCCCAACCAATACCGCTTTTTAACTTCTTTCTCACTCAACCCTCTATTCTTCGCTTCTCCACTAATGTCACAACATCCACGTAGGTGCAACATGGGCGGATACATATAAACCAAAGGAATACAAGCAAAACAACCAATAAATGAAACAAACTTGTCTAAATTCTCACCACCAATCAAGGCAATATAAGCGATAAATACAACAAACAATGTGCGAAACAAGTTTTTCAACCACTTGATTCGAAAAGATAGTTTTCCGCTCAATTTGAACAATCGTGATTCAAGTAATCGAATAGCTGGGAATAACTGTAATGGAGTTGATAACAATATTGCCAACGAATAGAAAAATTGCGTCATTATAACCATAACTGAATCCTGGGGTAAATTCAATAAAATCACTGTCTGTACATTTGCACCAAATGTCAAGTACCCTAATCCACCAATAACAATAAAAATTATGGCAATAGTGGCCATAACCTTTCCCAACACCATGGGGAAATGTCCGGGGTAAATCATTGATTCCTGTACGGGGATGATCAATCCAATTCCTTCAAATGCAAAGATCGCAGTGCCGATGAATAACGAAAATTGTGATCGATTAAACCCAAATTCGACATGGGGGCCAAATTGTCCATGGTTCAACCCGATCCATTCGTAGGCTATGTAGTAGAAAATTGTAACTAGTCCCGTCAAGATGAACAAGTTTGCCAATAATGATGAAATTGATAGTTTGGTGATGTCACGTACTAAACTCATGGGGATGATGCATACAACTTGTAATGCAATAAACCAAGCAATATCCAAATCCTCATACCCACCTGCACCTGCACCAGCACCAGCATTAGAGCCGTTCCCCACACTTATGTTCCTAACGAATGCTCGCAAATTCTCTGCCGTAAAGACAATGTAAGCCGCCACGAATCCAACTTGCGAAATAACAATCGACGTCAAGATCAACCGTTGTAACCAAGCACCATACAATTTCGATCCAATTTCAGCAAACCCCGACACTTTGGTGGCTAGTTTTGCATACACCAAAATCAAATAACACCAGAATGATAACAAGGCGAAAATTGTCAATGTTGCAATTGAAAATGCTAATCCACCATTGGCAAATGCTCGAGGGAGGAATAGGACACCTGTCCCGACAAATGCTTTAAGGAGTAGGAAATATGCTTTGGTGTCAGTCGCTGTACCTTTTGGGTTATAGTCGACATCAGTGTGATCAGCGTCAGCTATTAGCGATGTTGTTGACAATGGCTCTAAAAGCGGTGTCTCTTCATCAGTTCGCACGTGGAAGTACCTAGGAACACCTTCATCGTCTTCCAAATCTTCACCTGCGAAATGACCGTAAATGCTTAGAAACTCAATAAAGTTTCTTGTCAAAAAATTGGGCGTGGGTTTAGTGCACCCCGCAACATCGTCGGTGTACCCGTAGTATGCAGTTTGCTGATCTTGAACGTGATTTGAAACATTTTTCTGCAGCAGCTGCAACAGCAGTTGTTTTTGTTGTTGATGCACTAAAAACTCTCTTCGAAACCCACCAGGTACATTGAAAGAACTAGCCCGCGACTTAATCAGACCATTATCTGAAACATATTCATCATCAAAACTCTTGGACTTGTGTAAACTCGGCTTTTGCTGTAGTTGTTGTGATTCATGTTGCAATTTATACAAATCATGCGTGATATCACCACCTTCAAGTTTTAAACTGTTTTCCCGAGGAGGCAAATGTTTAGATAATTGAGAAATCAAACGAGAATCATCCATACCTTCTCTGAAATCAATTGTTCCAAAGTTTTCATCTCTGCTATTGGTGAATTGAGATAGATTCTGGTTCAGTTGTCCATGAAGCGATGTTTTCCTCGAGGGGGGAGAGGCTGAACTTGAAGTATCGACAATAGCCACTTCCTGGTCTTCATTTGTAGCATTAGTAAGGGAGTTGGTTACTCCCATTGGCGCAGTGAGGCCATGCCCATCTCTTAAAAAAGGCGTATTTGAAACAAATGAATTACTCTGAGACCCACCGCGAGAACCATTATTTCCTCGAGATCCACGTCGTGGGCCATAAATACTGGTTGCCGCTGTTCCCGTAGGTGTTGTTGCAAATGGTGATCCAGATAACGGTGATCTAGTTAGTAAATTTATCGATCGTCTTCGTTGTGTTTTGTTTATATCTTGAGGGGTAGACATATTGATGAAGTATGTATTCGAGTAGCAGGTTCACGAGTTGAAAAAGTCCTTTAGGATCAAAGAATGAAACTGCACAAGTTTGTAGTGGAGGACCAACGGGAGATATTATTCCTTATCAGTTAGAAGTTTTGTTGTGTTTTTATTTATAGGAAAAGAAATCAGAGAAGATAGAAAGTGCCGCATCGAGACAAATCGCCGATAGACACAAAAATCAAAATGCAACCTAACCAAACCTACGAAGCACTACACAAGAATTATCCAATCATCTATATGAATTTGTTTAATTAAAACTGAAAAAGTCAACCTCAATCTATATCGATTCTATAGTAATGCCAAATTTGGCCAATTTAGCCTCGGCACGTTCATACCCGTACTGAGCTGAATTGGTGTAATATTCAATTGCCTTATCAATAGCATTAGTAACTTCATCAATCCCACCATTTGCATGAACCATGTTACTCATATCTTCATCACTTATATCGTACTCATAAATCTCACCCATTTTGTACAAAACTCTTGGATCACGACGATTCAAATCAAGCACCTTGTTGAAATACTTGATTGCTGAGGGCACATTTTTGTCTATGCCAAAATCTTGTTCGTATGATTCAACGAAATCATTTTTCAACAAGCACGCATAAATGAAATATGCTTTACATTTTAAACTGGTTTTGATTTCATCGTTACCTGATTCAATTTCAGTGATGATTTTCGTGATATGCGTCACTGAAGCTTTAATGAATGCCGCTTTGTTATTTTCAATTTGTTGTGGTTGCGATTGCTGAGGAATAAAATCACCTTTAAGATTGATGTAGTTGTACAATTTGAAATTCGTGGCTGTAATCAACATTTTTGTCCAAAGTAACCGGTACTCCATTGTCTTGTTCCCTGAAGCAATATTACCACGCAATTTCCTAAACTCCTTGATTCTTTTTCGAGTCTCCGCATCCAATTTTGGTTGAGAATGTTGCTTGCCATGCCACCCCACAGGCATGCTATTACGTTTATTAGCATATGGCATATGGTCATACATCATCATTGATTGACGTCTCGAGTCTTGTGGCATCATCATCATCATACTATGACGATTCATGGCTGGATATCCTGCTCCGTTTTGATACATCATTGGATTCATACCCATGCCCATTCCCATGCCCGTACCCATACCCATATTCATTGCCATCATATTCATATTGTTGTACGGCATCATCATGTGCTGGGGTACATTCATTGGCATTTGCATCGACATAATTGGATTAGTCTGTGGCATCATATTCAAATCAGACATAGACATGTTGTTTCCCATGTCGAAATTCGTTTGCAGTTGCCAGGGATGTGGCATTTGGGTCAATTCTGACTGTTGTGGTGAAAGTGTAGAGGGTGAGCCATCTTGTTGCACCTGTGCTTTCTTTCCCTTCTTTTGCTTCAGAGGAGTAGTTGGTGACAGTTTGGAAGTTGTGGATGATGGATATGGCGCCACCTGGAAATTTTCCTCCTTTTGAATCGAGTTGTAAGAATCTTCTGATGAAGTGGTGTCTTTTCTGTTCAATTCCATTGGCGTGTGATTGACGACTGGTGATGGTGCTCTATCGGCAATAATAGTCTCATTAGGTTCCTCTTGTGCTTCATCTTTTTGGTCGTTTCCTTTTTCTGCACTTTCATCGTCATCATCATCGTCGAATAAGTACTTTGTATAATCGGAAATTTGTCTTGATCCAGAAGATTCATCTTTATCTACACTCAAGACCAAATTTGACATTTGTTGGTTGAAATTTGAATCTTGTTCACTATAATCGTTAACATTAACTGATGGCTCCTCGACTTCTTCATCACTGTCACTATAGACATTGTAAGTCTGTGGCTTAAAGTTTGATTCTAATGAGGCTATTCTATTCCCACTACCTGGTTTCTTGAATGCATGTTGGGGCTCAGAAATTGACCTAGCGGATTTGATTGTGGATTTGCGTGAATTCCGAACAAGTTCATCGGTTTCAATCACATTGTCAGAAGCCACATTCATGGTGCGTTGGTATGCTTGTAAATAATCGTGTGGTTGTTGATTTAAATGGGATAAATTAGACTCATGGAATGTACCTGGCATAGTTGTATCCTGTTGTTGTTTCAAATTTTGCAATGATTGAGAATGTGGAGTCTGTGAACTTCTTCTCCTCTGTTTACTCACAAGAGACTGTTGCAGTTGCGAGTTTGGAAATACCTGTGATTGCATTTCCTGATTAAACTGTGGGTACTGCTGATGTTGTTGTTGCATCATGTAGTTCATGCCATTGTTTGGAAACTGCGGTGGCATCTGAGGATACCCGTATGGCATCATTTGATTGTATTGAGATGCAAACTGTGGGTCGTTTTGTTGAAAGTACACTGAGTTCCTTTGTTGTTGCTGTTGTTGATGCTGCTGCTGTTGTAAGGCAAGAGCTTGGTAGTACCGTTTCCATTGCTCGTAATAAGGATGTTGTGTAGGTTGAAAAGAGCCAGTGCTGGTTGTTTCCGAATCATCATCTTCAGAAAGCTCATCATCTTCGCCTTGTGCATCATCTACTTCCTTCGTTGTCTCCAGCGCAACGGGGTTTACACGTGACTGCTGATGTTTAAAGTATAATCCTTGGTTATAATACTGTGAGATGTCTTGCTGCAACACTTGTGGGGCGTTCTCTTGACCAGAAGATCTTCTCGGTGTATTCACATTATTAACTTGTCCACCAGGTTGACTTCTCGGCAATGATTGCTGACTGACATTTGCTGAAGTGCCAAATGTAGGTGTAATGTTCAAATCGATGTCTTGGGGAGTTGAACTTTTAGGAGTTAATACTGGTTGCGAATTGGCATAAGAAAGCTTGTCTGGTGTTTGAGCTTGAGGCAAAGGCTTGCGTGGTGTAGAACGCTGTTTGGGAGGGACGATAGTTTGAGCTTGTTGAGGTTGCTCTTGTTTTTGGTTCACAGCCACACCACGAGCGACATCTTCTCTTTTCATTTGACGTGCTGGAGCACTATGAGCCGCTTGTTGTTGTAGAGTTTGTGGCGGTTGAGATGAAATTCCGTGGTCACTTTGAGGGCCATTGTGCAATGTTTCAAAATTGTCACCCCTAGATTGTCCTGCTCCCACTAACATATCCAAATTAGGTCTCAATGCAAGAGGAACCTTCTTCATCGGTCTGGGTGATGATGAAGGTTTAGTATGTTGAGGATGCAGATGATATCCAATTGACTCAGTTGAAGTATATGACGATGAAGATCCAGTTGACAGAAAGTCACTTTCAGTATACGAGTTTGTAGTTTCAGATCTTTTATGCAAATGATTTATGCCTGGAGGTGGTAGATGCTGTTGAGGATGCAATGGACGATGGAGGGGGTATGAGCCCAGACCCGGAAGCTGATTCTGGTGCTGATGCTGAGGCTGCTGCTGGTCGTGGGCGTGACTATGACGATTACTACCTACTTTCAAACCGAACAACCCCATTTTTCAATGTTAGGTTGTTTATTTGAATGAGGATGTGGTTATATTCAACAGGTTGCGATATATATAGCTCAGCAAATGAAATGAATTTGAAGTGATGTGCTTTTATTGAAAAAAATCGTTTATTGTAGTTTAAGGTTTTGTTTTCCTTCTGTGACTAAAAATAAACCCACCCCCAACAGAAAAATATAAATAACAAACAGGAAGGGAACAAAAGGACAAGTTGTGCTTGAGTGTGGTTGCAATGTAGCAATGAATAGTTGTGTTGACACTAGGGAAAATGTGATATCGATGATGATCAAACTATAAAGGTAAGTTAAACGAGGAAGAAAATTTTGGTCTAAGTAAAATGTAAGTTTAAAAGATCATACGAACAAATTTCGAGAGCCAGCATAAAGATAAAATTTTACATGTATCTTGACTTATTGTTTCCATTACTGAAGAAGAAAAACCTCCTTGAATAAAGTATGAGGTATTTACCTTCGGCTCGTACGTTTGTTGTTGTTGTTGTCGATGTTGGGTTGTATAGATTCAATGAAACAAGGATAGGTTGTTTATGCAATCATATTTCCCAATTAGGACTAATTGTAAACAAACATATTTACTGAAAGTAAATATAACACAAACGTAACCACAATTTACGAAGTTTTTGAAACGCTACACACGATTCAAACAAAGCCCAGGAACTTAGGAACCCAAAAACCCAGAAAAGAGGGGTGAAATACAAAAATCTATGAGGAGTTTATCTAAAGCGATCGTGGACCCTGTATAGTGGCTTTCAAAAGAATGAATTGAATCAACAAGGCACTGAAACGTGGTATGCATAGTAGGTGTTACAAGTCCATTTGTTACACAGCCTAGATGGAGACAATGCTATTATTGCTCCCCCCCCCTTGTCTGTTTGTTGTCTCTCTCCCGCCCTTTTTCCCACGAGGGATAATTTCACAAAGAACTCAAGATCCTTTGTACTCTCTCTGTCCTACATAGCCACACTCTCTGACGCAACGATCAACGGCAATATAAAATGCAATTAAGGTCTCAAACGTATTACACAATGAAAGTGGCCAGTGAAATTTCTACTGTGCACTCCTTAGCCATCCCTCGCACATCATAAAGGCTAAGCCCATTTTGGCAGTAGCCTGCAGAACGTGAAAGTGGCTTTTTAACATTGGAATTTCTTCATCTCTGGGAATCGAATATAAGCGCCTAATGTCAATTTCAAACCATTTAAAGGTGACATCACGTTGGAAAAAAAATTCTCGACTTGCAATGATTCACTACACGTATTCAAGGTTCAATGAACTCCCAATGAGAGAGGTTTTCTTTGAAGAGGGCTGCAAGATCAAAGTATCCACGGATATAGCATATTAGCACAATAGACTTAATTATCCGTTAGCCGGAATGCGCTACCTTGAACCACATTTTCTTCATATTACAAATCCAATTGCAGAGTTGCTACCCAATTCTCCGCATATATAAGCAACATCATCCTTTCAAAGTTACCAAAAAATCAGTCAGTTCCTATCTCAACAATCCTTTTCAGCTCACGATGACAATTGAAGGAAGTGCGGTCACTTATACCGAATATGGCTCTGATATCCCCAAATTATTGGGCACCACCAATTTCAAAATCAACCCCGATGAAATCAAACCGGATCAAGTTGTAATTAAAGCATTGGCAACACCATTGAACCCAGCCGATTTAATGCAACTTCGTGGTGGATATAATGAAAGTCCTGAAATTCAATTGGGTACTGAACCAAATGGACCTTTACATGTTGGTGGTAATGAAGGTGTTTATAAAGTAGTCAAGGCAGGATCAGGATCCAATGCCTCACAACTCAAAGAGGGAGATTTGGTTATTCCCAAGCTACCTTCATTTGGTACTTGGAGAAGTTATGCCATTGCCGATGCCGACAATTTGATTATTGTCAATGGCTTGTCAGTGGATCAAGCAGCAACTATATCCATCAATCCAGCAACTGCTTATCAATTGTTAAACAACTATATTTCTGATTGGCAAAAAGGTGATTATGTTATTCAAAATCTGGGTACTTCTCAAGTCTCGAGGTACGTTTCACAAATTGCCAAACTATATGATGTCAAAACTATTTCTGTAGTTCGTGATGGTAAACCACAACAGGAGATTGATGAATTAAAAAAATATGGTGCAGAACATGTCATTTCTCACCTGGAGTTTAATGATGAAAACTTCGATATCACGAAATACACCAATGGAGCCAATGTCCGTTTAGCTCTTAATGGATCTTGTGACTCAACCGTGGCTAATTTGGTAAAGAGCTTGTCAACCAAGGGACAGTTGGTTAGTTATGGGTTCTTGGGAGGTGCAGAGATTAGGTACAGTGCTAGAGAACAATTTGCCAAAGATTTGGTTACGAGAAGGTACTGGTTGACTGCCAATACTGTTGCTGATCCTCAAGGTAAAGTTGACACCATCAAGCATTTGATTGAATTGTACAAGACCGGTAAGATTCAAGATGTTCCTTATAACAAGTTGCGTTATAAGCAAGGCAGTAAAGAGGAAATATCTAAAGTGTTGTTGCAAGGATTATCAAATTTCAAAGATGGTAAAGGTAAACAAGTGTTGTTTTATGAGTAAAGATGAAAAACGGGTCTGGTGTTTAGTTAATGTTTAGAGATACAGTGATTTTCATAATGACATTCGTTGCACGATACCCATTTTTTACTCTTGGAGCTATACAGATGTAGCCTAAATCCCTTTTCTCTTCCTCCTCATTTCAGCGCAACAGAACCCCTAGCAAGCCCAATCTTTTTCAACCCCGTACCAACCAATCCACGCATCAAGTGCAAATACAATTTAACAACCGAAACAAGTAAAACCACTGTAAACCTAAACGCATAGTCAGACAACGTAAACCCAATCAAAATAAATTCACCAATCACTTGACTCCACGAGTAGTAATTTTGTTGCAACATTGCTGTTTCATCTTCAACCGGTTTGTCCCAGGTTGAATCAAACACAATTTCAATCAATTCTAAACGTAACCAAGTGATCCAATCCCTAGTTGATTCGAGTGATGTTTCAAATGCCACAATTGGATCCCTTATTTGATGTTGATTGTAAGACGCAAGACCAAACAATAAAGGTTTAGTCGATTCGGACACTGTCATTGTAGTTGTTGCTGTAGCTGGCTTTGGTTTGGATCTCTTGTGTTTTGAAGACGATGATGAGCTTGAGCGACGTTTAGTCTTGCCCTGTTTTTTAGTCAATGAATCTGATTGAGTTGGTGTATTAGTCGATATTTTAACAACTTCGCCATTGGACTTGAACCCATTGGACTCAGTAACATCAGGAACATCATTCTCTTTATCAGCATCAACAACAGCACCTTCAGTTTCAACAGTATCTTGCGCACCATCACCATTAGGTTCCATTACCCCTTCATCATCTCTTGTGACATCGATGTCCCCATTTATTTTTAATTCAGCTTCAACAACCACATCCATATCAGTAATATTTCCATTACAAGTCCCACCATGATCAGGCTCAACTTGCAAATCATGTTTTAATTCGTCCATGGGAACACTTTGACTAGCCATTGTTGATATATGGGGGTCACCTGGTGTACTTTTGAAAACAATTTTAGGTATTTATAAGGGAAGAAAGGTTGTGGAAAAAGGGGGGGGGAGAAGGATGTGTGGTTTTTATTTATATACTGTGGAGAAAGCTTGGAAAAGAAATGTATATAGACACACTCTCACTTCCCCCTTTCAAAGGTTTCTTGCAAGAACACTCTAATCAGCTTTTGCCACACAACTACATCCCCGCCCCCACAGAAAAGCAGCAAACAGCTAAGACACACATCAACTAAACGCGAGCAACTACTATATGTTGATAGGATTGCCACCCAATAATTGCTCCTGTAAACAACGCTTTACACGCAAACACACAAACAAGTCAAAGCTCCCCTCCAAACTTTGGACTCCAATGCAACTACCGCTTCTCCATTATTATACCATTACCTCCCTTCAAAGGTGAATTTAATTTAATCTTTTAAGAAGTCAATTATTTTGGCTGTGAAAAATCGTTACAGGTCACAAATGACACAAAAAAAGAAAACAAAGGTTGGTCAAACACAACAAGGATCTTGTGTAACACTCGAAACTCCGACTCCACTTGAAAATCCTACTACACCAGGTCAAATCATCTAAATTAAAGAGGAAGAGTCTACCAAAAGTAGGTACTCAGAGTTCATCAAAAATATTATTAAAAGAAGCAAAGCTTTATCTATACATCTCAGAAACACTCGAAAAGTAGCAGCATTAAAATTGTAGCCAGTTCCAATTATCAATTTCTTGTGGTGTAGTATTATTCCCCGTGAATTGACTAGGATGATGAGCATTATCGTTGGTGGTAGCTTGAGCACCGGATTTTCCTGTAAATGTCAAATCATCATCATCATCATGGGCAATCATATCATTACCACCGTCGTTGCCATCACCTCCTCTCCCCAACGACTCATCATTTACTGAGATTGAAGATGGAGGTAGTCCATTAGGATCCAATAGATCAAACTCATCATGATGTTGATGTTGGTGGTTGTTGTTCTTGTTGTTGTTGTTGTTGTTCATATGGAATGATGATTGTTGTTGAAATAACAATTCATTAGTATTGCCATCCGATGTGAAGTCAGTTTGGAACAAATTCAAATTGAGCAATTTATCAATCTGATGAGTGGTAAATGATCCATTGGCGTCGACATTGGCATCGGCATTATCTTCTTGTTTGTGATTGCCATTAAAATTAAATTGTGAATCAAGATCCATGTTGGCGTTCAAGTCACCACTTTGTGGTTCGCTAGTTGGATCGAGTTGATGGTGATGAAGATGGTGGTGATGATGAAGATGATGTTGAGGTTGAGGATGTGGTTGTGGATGAGATTTTGGTTGAGATTGTGAATATGAAAAATGGCTTGAAACTGGTGCTGATGATGATCCGACAAACCCGCCGGTATTGTATTCACCTCCATCATGAATTGCACTCTTGCCCACACCCGTAATACCACCACTACTTCCAATTGTGTACTCTGACGAAAGTAAATTGATATTAGTGTTGCCTATGATTTTGTCATCACTATTTCTCATTTTGAGCTTGCTCACATCTCCAGCAGAATAGCTGTTATTGGTGCTATTGCTATTATTATTGTTGTTGTTTTTGTTGTTGTCATTATTCCTCAATGGTCTCAAAGTACCATGTAATTTGTAGAATAATCCACATGCATTACACAATAAATCCCCATTATTAGATTTTCTCCACAATGGAGTAGTCCTGGTTTCACAATTGGTGCACTGTAAAATCTTTTTACGTCCGTTATTGAGTAAACCATTACTTCTGCCACTGATTGACATTGCTGAGGAAGAACTTGGAGATGAATGAGTAGTGGTAGAAGCAGTAGTAGCAGTTGCAGCAGCAGTGGCTTTATTAGGGTTTGCTGAATGTTGGAGTGGACCTGGTGTTGTTACTAGAGGAGAAGATGAAGATGTTGTAGGCTTTGTCGCAAATGGAGCAAAAATACCCGATATTGACCTACTGTGTTGCATGTTGGCAGGTGACATTTGACTTATCGACGTGGTAGTTGTACTTGTAGCACCAGTTGGTGGTTGCATAAGGGAGCTATTTTTCAAATTGGACTCAAGGTTATTGATATAGGTGGATAAGTAGTTGCTTGATTGTTCGTCTTCCATACTCTCATTTTTACCATCATTGACAGTGATTGTAGCTCTTGCATTGATTAAGTCCACTTTGGATTCTTCTTGACTTATTCTTCGAATATGAGCCACATAATCAAAATCATCCAAACTTGGCTCATTACTTGACTCTTGCTTAATTTTAGTCGATTTATTTATACTGTTGAGGATGTTTGACGAAGGAGCCGTGGTAGTTGAAACCCCACTTTTCGTTAAATTGTTGTTCTTGGACCCTGAATCTCTTCTAACCATCGGTTTGGATACACCTGCATTAGTAGTGACTTTACCACTGCCTTCTTTACTACCAATGTTTGATTTGGTGCTATTACCATTATTGACGAGTATTTTCCTATTTTGTATTCTCCAAGCTAAATTGGAAATCCTTTGATTATGGGGTAGATAGCTCTTGTGTTGATACATTTTGAAGATATCCATCGATGCGTTGTCGTCATCTTGTATTAGATCGTGTATTGATGGTGAATCATTAGCCGAGGAAGAAGATGTTACAGAAGCAATGGCTGGAGGGGGAATTGTGGCCATCTTGTTGGCAGATGACGACAGTGGCGGCAGGTGGTGGGGTTGTTGTTCTTGTCGTTGTTGTTGTTTCTCTTGTGCTTCCTTGTTGTCTGTCGTTGGCGAATGAATTTGGTTCATGGAATATCAGTAGCTTTTTTGATACCAGTAGGTCAAACTACTGTAAAACGCTATAGGAGATGATCAAATGAAGACCAAAATTGTAACTTTCAGGTACGTGGATACTTTTGTGCAGCGATAGTAGAAGCAGTAGTAGGTGGATGTGTCTGTGAGTACTGAATAGTTTGAATAAGATGAATATCAAATACGGTAAAGGAAGATGATGGGTCTATCAAGAGAGAGAGACTCCGTAAACTGAATAATTTTTTTTTGTCTCTTTGTCTTTGTTTTGTCTACTAATTTATTTACAATGATAATACAATATTGGTATTGAATATACTAGTAACCTTAAAACCATAGTTATATTAACATATATAAGATAGATTATATATAATAACATTTCTAATTAGGCTTTCCCTTTTTATAAAGTCCTACACTCTTTTGTTGTCAGCGTTTGTATAATTGTTTGTATCGTACATTCGTATTAAGTCTATTTTCGGTAAACAAAGTGGAGACGAAGTTTAAAAACTAATGACAATCCAAACCATCGGACACAAAGGAAACTTTAGAGCCATACTTCTGGAGCTGATTGGTTACTGGTTAACTCCCCCTAGTTATTGGCTCAACTGAAATCTATACTCGCAGATAAACACAACTAAAAGCGCTGGACAATATAATTCAGCTGTTTGTTGATATGCCTTGCAATTACTGATCAATCTAGTGAGTCTATGACATACCTTCATGATGGAATTGCAACAACAGCAAGCTCCTACTTCCATTGGACCATCTTTGTAATTTTACACACAAACAGTTTTTAACTATTACATCTCTCAATAGTACAACAACAACAGAAAAAGCTTATTCGCCAACACCTTTAAATTTGTAATGCATTAACAAACAAAAGAGGATTTGCAAGGAGTTACATAGGCAATGTATAGTCCCACTCGCGGTTTGAGACATCCCTTTCCGCAGTGAGTAGGTACATTTGTGCGTGTCTTTTGTCAAATCAATAGCATGTGCACAAAATATGTTGTGATGTATACCCCTCCATTCCCTTTGAAAAAAGTTACAAAAACTGCCTGGAAATTTATAGAAATGCCGAAGAAGCTGCACATACATACACACGCCTTCAAGGGTATTCATTTAGATTTGATGCAACATCTAAAACTTTATCCTTCTTCTTGGGAAATTGAAAAAAAGAGTTAGAAGGAGGGGTAAAGAAGTGTCAGGAGAAGTCATCAATTGGTCGAAAACTCGACAACTTTTCCATGTCTCGCAACATGTTTAATCTAGTGGAACCTTCCACAAATCGAATATCTTCTTAACACATACTCAGATTTGCAAGTAACTTAGTATGTAAATGGGTTGTAGATAAATACAAATTTTTACTTTATATTTTTTTTGCAACGCTCTTTGTAGAATGACATCGCTTAAACGCGTTTGAGCTCGTCAGCCTAGTCAGCTCAGTCACAGCGGGTCATTTTTATTGCTTTGACCCGTAATTAACCTCCAATTTGTTGCTTTGGGCACCATAGTTGGCTTTTTACGAATCACGTCGCTACCAGCCAGTCAAGTCAAAACAAAAGTCCCCCATCCCAAAACTGGATGCCTTACACAGCACATATATTTTCAAACTTCCCCATCCCGGTTCGCCATGGCAGATAAGATACGTGAAAAAAATCAATATGCTCTTTTGAAACAAAAATACCCAGGGATTGGCAATGCAGACACTACTCGTGATGAGTTTCTCACAACGACCTACAATGATACCATAGCATCACTAGCTCATCATAAACATATAAACTACTATAATCTGATTGTGACTAATAAGCATCCTAATTTGATGAAACAAGAAATGATTAAAAAGATTAAACTGGACGCAACCACATCTAATGGGAAACGGCATGATGCCATCGCAAAGAGGTAAAATGCAATTTTTGGACTGGTTACATTAAGTCCTGACACCTAGGGTTTTAAATGCAAGCTTCTCAGCAGGCTGAAGAAGAGGATTCAAAATAAATCGTCCTAGCGACTCGTCAAAAGTAAGAGAACTTTATTGCTTGCTTCATAGTGTATAGTTCGGTTTAGTAAGTAGGTTCTACAAAACTCTTCTGAATGACAGGTCTGGTGTATTTTTCATCTCGTCATATACAAAATTTCAAATCAAAACAATAGATCCATTCCAAAACAAAAACAGCATAGTTTTTTTTAAACTCCCGACCTCTTTCTCGGGTTCTCTTTAGTTACCACCAACTCTTTCTTCTTCAACAACCAATAAAGGAGCCGATTCTCCACTTGCTTGTCTTACCCCACCAATAATCATTGATCCAGCACTCCAAACCACCAAAATACCAGCAATAACAAAAGCAAAGATCCATTGCAAAGCAAAGACTTTAGTTGCCAATTGTCCAAAAGCCAAGGCAAACATGAGATAGGAGGAGCTAAACCCAATAGCCCAATCATTAAAAATCAACAAAAACAATCCTGGAACCAACAAGAAATCCCAAATAAAGACATTGGCAACAATTCTACCCCAAGTCTTGTGAATGTGTAACCAAACAGCTCCATTCCAGAAAAGTACATACAACAACCATGAGAATGGCAAAGCAACCAATGGAGCATGAATCAATAACCAATTGCCAACTGGTCTCAATGTAAAAGTCTTGTGACTGAAGTACAATCCCAAGATATTGAACAAATTGACAATGACAATTACTTCACTCCAAAAGTAATGTCCTGAAGTAAACAATTCGGCCCAAACATAATGCAATACATTGAAAATGGGGAAATGCCATCCAACCAATTGAACAATCAGCAAACGATATTCATCAGGGAAAAATGTTTGTACCGTGTACAAGATTTGCCAAAGATACAATACCCCCCAGTAGATGATCAACAAGATGTTACTGCCAGAGTATGGAGTATGAGATAAATAATTTTCTGGAACTCCGGAATATTTTAATCCTCCATAAATGGAAAGAATCAAAGTAATGATTGACACTGCCTTGTAAGTGTTTAATTGTTGTTGATCAGTTTCAGCCATGATTAAAGAAGCGTTGTAGCTATGAATCAATTTGAAATGTACTCGAATGCTTCATGTTTGTTTCTGATTTTTAAAGAGTGGGATGATCACTCCTTTTTAAACAATTCACAGAAGTCGAAGGAGTGAGATGATTGAGTTACACAAAATCAAAATTGAATAAATTAGAATAGCAATCATAAAAAATTATACTAAACACATTATTGGTATATCTCAATTAAAACTCCGAAACTACTCAAAGAATGCAAGGCAATATAGTATGTAGACATAAGCTCGGACCTCGCTTTTACCCCAGCATAAAGAATATTACCAAAAACACCAGTCTCGGAGTAGAATGTTGTATGATGGATTATGCAGACGATTAAAAAATTAATTGGATTTGTTTTGCGCAACCTAAGAAACTTTTTTTTTTTTATTCTTTACTCTTCTCTAATGTGCCACAGGATCATAGTGGCCTATTCGAAAAGGTCCTTTGAAAACTCTTTGTTACTGGTTAGCAAGTACAGGTAGAGAGTTGTCACTGCAGAAAACAACGTAGGCAATTTCCATTTGAGTGTCAAGCTCGCGACGCTTTCAATCAGTGGTTGATGAAAGTTTCATGCAGCATTTTGCGCATTGCGCTTCTTTCTTTGTGGTAGCAGCTGAAGCTAACAAGCATCCCCAATGCATTTGAAGAAGCTATACAGTCGGTCCATCTTGGATATATATAGCTGTTTTCTGACTTACTTAGTGATCACCCTGTTAAAGAACAGCCGACTGCCTTGAATTTCTAACGTAAAACTATGTGCATCCTGTAGGTCCCGTTCTTGAGTGTGAATTAGAATTTAGAGGTTTACTATTGTGCCGTTCGCTGTGGAGATTGTAACATGGATATGTTTCATAAATATACATTAGATGATTGTTTTGCTCAGAGATTGTGTAAATCCTATACACATCTGTAACAACTAGTCTTTTACACCATATCCTGCAAAATCGTATCTCTACAATCTCCAAGTATTTATTCTACTATACACCTCTTTACTAACACGTTCCACGGTACGACTTCTTAGCAACACCAGCTTTATGGCCATCTCTTTCATGTTGCTTTTGTCTAATTGGTTGAAGACCACCGGAAGCAATACTCAACAACAAGTCATGAATAGTTGACGTATTGTGTTCTGAAGCTTCTTCTTTGTTTGACAAGATTTCTCTAACAGATTCAGCTGATTTAACCAACAATTCAATAATATCAGTACAATCTTCAATCAATTTCTCCAAAAGCGCCAAACTAAGAGAATTACGAACAACAACTCGTAAAATCTCAACATTGGTTTCATCTGGTGGCAAGTGATAATTAGGGACAATGAATCCACGTTTACGCAACAAAGTCGAAAATAACTCTTGAGGAATTTCAGGATACTTGTCTCTAACTTCCTTGGAGAATCTGAAAGCAACAACAGGTAAACCTGGTTGGAATGATTCGTTAACAGTCAATGATGGCAAGTGCTTGACTTCTCTAGTGTAGAGCTTCTTTTGCTCCTCGGGAGTGGCTGATTTATGAATAACTGAAACCACATCAAAATAAGTACTCTTGTCCAAGTAATTGGAAAGCAAACGAGCATTGGATAAACAGCCATCAAAAATCTTGGTATACCCTTCTTTACCAAATGACAAGAAATTGTAGTATTGCAAAATCACTGGGAATCCTGGTCTTGAAAAATTCAAACCAAATGTTTCTTCAACACCACCCAAGTAATCAAGACTAAAACGTAACTCCTTAGGTAACAAACTTTCATCTTTCCATATAACCCAACCCAATCCAACAGAAGTCATCCCAAACTTATGACCCGAGGTATTTATCGAATCAACACGATCAACAGCAAAATCCCACTTCAAATGAGGGAAAGCAAATGGAGCGACAAATCCACCACTAGCACCATCAACGTGGATCCTAATATTCAATCCTTTTTCCTTTTCCACTTCATCCAAAATCTTGGAAATTTCAACAACTGGTTCAAAAGCACCAGTGAATGTAGATCCCATAATCACAAAAATACCAATGGTATTTTCATCTACATTTTCTTTGATCTTGGTGGTATCAATCAAATGACCAGACTCGGGGTTGATTGGAATCAATCTATTTTCAACATCGAAATAAACAGCAAATTTCTCCAACGCAACTTGGGCACAAGTAGCCATCAAAATATTTGGCTTTTCGGTGGATTTACCTTCAGCCCTCCTCTTTTCTTGCCATCTCTTTTTCAAAGCCAATCCGGCCAACATGATTGCTTCTGAAGATCCTGTGGTTGCAGTTCCCAAGGAGTTGACAATCTTGGCACCGGTCTTTGGGTCAGTCTTGTGAGGAGCATGCCACAAGTTACTCAACATGGTAACACATCTGTTTTGAATATCAATCAAAGAAGGATACTCATCATTATCGGCTAAGTTCTTGGTCAAGTTCTCAACCGCCAATTTCTTTTGATGTTCATCAACATAAGTGTTTACAAACGAAGCCAAGTTTAAAGTGGGGATACCATCCAACGCCAATTCCTGATTCAAGTACTTGTAAATGTCACCTTCACTAGCTGATTTTTCAGGAATAACGTATCTTGGAACCAATTTGGATGAATTGTACTCATCATTGAATTCATCCGATGTCAATTTCACTTTATGTGAGTCTCTCAATAACTCATACTCGAGATCATAAGCGTCAATGTGTTTACTTAAAACCATTGTGGGTGGATATTTGGTGAAATGTCTAACGAATCGTGGATAAAGGGAAGTGAATCGATTAGGTTTAAACATCGGAGGGGGTTATCTTTTTCTTTTTTCATGGAATTGATCACCTATTTATATGGTGCAGGTTTATAGAATACGAAAGAACATTGATTGCTATAAGTTTAAAAGAGGTCTATTTGTGTCCCTCTTTACATGCATCATATGCGTAATGCGTATGTAGCACATGTTTAATCCTTCACTTTCACTTTCGCATTACTATGAGTCTATCTTTGTACTCGCAAAGGAATGTTGATCAATATAAAGCATTGTGGGCTATTATGATTATCGGTTGCTGTATTATCCGTGGGGTTTTTCTTTTTTTTTTTGTCAAAGGGGTCAATATGACTGGAGATAAAAAGAATAACCATAAAACTCCGGAGTCAAAATTCTTGGCAATGCATGTTTACGAGATCTACAATATTCTGTGGTGATTAGACTCAGGTTTGCAAGACTCTCCTTTCGATGGAGCATAGATATTCAAGTTGCACACAGCGAGTAGGAGGTGTGAGCGGTTTGTACATACTCCCTCCCTTTCTCTCTGTCCTTCTAATAAATTCTACGCAACAAAAAGTTTTTGCTATGACGTAATACAATTGACACAGTGGCTTATTCGAAGTTTTTTATTAATTTCATCTATTGAACGGCTCTAAGTATTAACCCCCGATGTATAGACCAAGTGGACACCAAAACGTGGTCAATTGTTTCAATTGTATCGGTTATAACAACTATTGTGTATGGTGAGCTTCATGTTGACTGATGTGACTTCCACTAAAACATATGTGTTGGCTCTAGTGCTTTTCAATGTCTGGGCGCACGACGAATAAGATTTAGTGAAAAGCTCTCCTTCGTTCTATCATACTCTTCCTCTTTTAACGCGTAGCCACCTCTCTTCAACGCCTTATAAAACAATTTTGAAGCAAGTTGAAATAATTCCTCACTGTGTATGACTCTTTGTCGCCAATGCTCGACATCTTCTTCATGTTTCAACATTTTTCTATTCATACCTTGCACAAGGTCATCTTGGTCTATGCATATTGATCCTGTACGCTTTCTTATTGGCATCTCGATATTTTGTGATTCAGGGTTGTCATCGATGATCATAGATAACTTTCTATTGACCTCTACAGGAAGCAATTCAATTATTACCTAATCTGGTAACGTTTCATGAAGTTTGTGAGGGACTCTTGCTCCTTTGCATTGGTGGATAATGCCTCTTTTGCTGAAGCTTTTGGTGTTTGCCCAGAGACAATTTCAAGAGGGGGGTCAAGTGGAATTGTCTTTCGCAATGAAATATCAATATCTCGCGTACATGGAACCATAAGCATGTCATTCAGTGAAGTACGGGGAAGTGTTTCAATTATTTCCACAATGATCTGCTTGGATGAGGGTTGTACGGCATGCGATACAAAACTCGTTGTTGCAGTTTCACCAACGTCCACGATATTGCTAGCCTAGGCATCCACGACTTTCTTAGCTGGTTCCTCTGGCGATGAATTTTCAATTGACACTTTACCTCTTTGTTCAGCAGATGTTGGACTGGTTGCATTGTTAGCCAGCATTAGCCTCTCTGGAGCAAGAGGTGCATAAGTAGACTCTTTAACCGTTTCAGAACTTTGTCCAACAACATCGTCGCTAAACTTCTCATCTTGTGATAGTAAGAGCTCCTTTGAAGGTCTGCACACTACCGGTCGTGAGTGTTGTATTAATGTGAGTTGATGGCTTCACAAGTGGTGCTTTCAAATCTCGTGTAATCTGTTCGCACGTCAATGGTACAACATCTTTCCTTGGCTCCTCTGCTGATGGGGCTCCAATTGGGTATCTTCTTATTTGGAGTACCATGTCCCTTTTTTGCTGAATTCTTGGGTGAACCGTGTCTTGTAGATGTGCAAATGAGATTGGATTAATAGTGTGTATAAGGAATACATCAATTTTCCTTCTTGAACAAAGCTAGAGATGACGCGTGCTGAAAGCACTCTATGGCCACCATTTTTGCACCCAAAACACGCCTTTGATGGTACTATACATTGCTTGAGTAATCACTGCAGTTGATCGAAAAAGTACTATTAAATATTAGCTTAATGAAATATATCTATTCTTATACGTTATTTTCATACGCAAAGAGTTCGTTACGCACTTCGAATACCTTAGGCTCACTGAATCAAATATAAATGCATGATCTGAGAGGGGTAATCTCATGACACGTCGATATACTAATCTTTGCTCGGTCAACAATATTCATGGGTGTTTCACTATCACCATGTTTGATATTGCAAAAACTTTATCACATGACTTTGAATCTGCAATTCTTTTTTTTTTTTCTCCCCATTTTGACACATATAACCTACTCGACGTATTATTCGACAGTACATCCTCCTCTTGCTAGGTACATCTTCACCATGGTTTTGACTCATTCAATAGCCAAGGATGGTACTCACATCTTTCACAATAAGCTAGCCAACAACTTCCTTTTAATTGGCGACAATGGTAATAGCATTGAGACTACTAAGGAATACCCAACAACATTGACTAATACCAACACCAGCATCATTTCATGCATCATTGGTGTCATCAAGTTAAAAGTGAACTCCTATGTGATCATTGCCGATAAGCATCTTGTGACTGGGTCCATCTTAAACAAAGAGATTGCATTGATCAAAAAGTACAAGATCTTATCGTTGAGTGGAGCTAAGCCAACAAGTGAGGAGAAGATTTATTTGGATCTTTTGGATGAACAGTTAAGAAGTGGTACGTTGTACTATTCCGTTGACAATCAATATGATATTACCAACTCATTGCAGAAACAATACACTACTGATCACCCCAAAATTGATGAGAGATTTTGGTGGAATAAATTTATTTCAACGCCTTTGCTTGAAGCTGATTCTAGATTTGAATTCACGACTCCAATCATTTACGGATACTTTAAGTCCCATGCCACTATCTTTAATGGTAGAGCATTACAATTTGCTTTATTAACGCGTCGTTCAACTGAAAGAGCTGGAACTAGATATTTCCGTCGTGGTATTGATGCTCAAGGTAATGTTGCCAATTTCAATGAAACGGAACAATTTGTCACCACTGATGACAATCACATCTATTCAGTATTGCAAACAAGAGGTTCAGTGCCAGTGTATTGGGCTGAAGTTAACAATTTGCGTTACAAGCCTAATTTGGAGATTAGTACTCAACCTTCAGGAGATGCAACTGCAGCACATTTCACTCAACAAGTGGAGTTCTATGGTGACAACTTCTTGGTAAACTTGGTCAATCAACTGGGATACGAGCAGCCTGTGAAACAAGCATATGAAGCGGCTGTGGAAAATTTACCTGAAAAGTTGAAAGCTCATGTTCATTACATTTATTTCGACTTCCATCATGAATGTAAAGGTATGAGATACGACAGAATCAACTTGTTATTGGATCATTTGATTAACTTGGGCTATACTTCAGACAATTACTTTGAAATCGATTTGAACGCAAGACAAATTGTTCATTTACAAAAATCAGTGGTTAGAACGAATTGTATGGATTGTTTGGACAGAACCAATGTTGTTCAAGGTGCCATTGGTAGATGGGTCTTACAAAACACATTGGTTAAATCGGGATACTTGAAATCAATTGAAACTCCATTTGCCAAAGTTGATCCTCTGTTTAATTTGTTTTTTCAAAATTTCTGGGCCGACAATGCAGACGCTGTTAGTTGTGCATACTCAGGAACTGGTGCTTTGAAAACTGATTATACACGTACTGGTAAGAGAAGCTATCGCGGCGCATTGCAAGATTTGAGAAATTCACTTACTCGTTATTACAAAAATAACTATTCCGATGGAAGTAGACAAGATTCATATGATTTGTTTCTTGGTAAATACAAACCATACCAAGATGCAGTTCAATCACCATTTATTGACGTGAGACCAGCTTATGTTCAATTGTTGCCATACTTGATGGGTACGTCATTTTTGATTATGTTGGCAGTTTTGTATTACCCAAGAGGATCATTGTTGGATTTGAAAAATTTGGCAATAATTGCCTTGTGTTTGATCTTTAATGTTAGGAGTTTATCTTGGATTCTTGCTAATGGTTACCAATATGTTGATTGGCCAAGATTGGTTCCTTTGGATTACTTGAGAAAACAATCTACTTATGATGCTGATGGTAAAGTGACTGGCACCAAGTTTGAAAAGACTGACTATTTCAAAGGAATCAGCAAGAAGAAGAATTGAGGTTAGAGAGGGAAGTTAGAATGTGTGCTTGAGTTTTTTTGTAGATTAGATTAAATAGACCTTTTGAGAAGCCGTTTTTTAGTTTCTAGTCATTTTGTCATTAAAATTCTCTTTCTCCTCCTGACGAAAAGATCCAACGACATGAAGAGAAAAAAAAATTTCTACCAAAAAGAGACCAACCCAGTCAAGAGTCAAGATACCAACAACAAACACAATCATGTCAAATATATTAGAAAAGTCACTAGATGACATAATTGGGGAAAAGAAACCCGAAAGAAAGTTTACACCCACAAATAGAAGAGGCAGAGGAGGAGGACCAAGAGGACCAATCTCACGTTTCCACCGTCAACATCGATCTCCACCGTATAGCAGACGACAACCGGATGTATACATCCCTCGTGGAGCAGCAGAGGCAACCACTATGCCAAGCTCTTCTTCAAGCATACCTCCAGATGTATTGCAATTAGCCAATGGACGTCCCACATTACGATTGAAAAATATCCACCCTGATTTGAATGGTGATGATTTAAACAAATTGTTTTCAACAATTAATGATGTTGATTTTATCAAGTTTGACGAAAAGAATGATACGATTGCATACATATGTTTCCAAAATGATTGTGAACGTAGTAATTTAGAAGCAATTGAAAAATACGATGGTAAGAAAGCTATGCAAAAGATTTTAATTGTTGAAAACACAATCAGTTTGGCTGATAGGATTAGTATAGCTCCTAGACCAGTGAGACGAGAAGGGCTTGGTGGTTATGCTGTGAGAAATAGGGGAGGATCAAGAGGAAGGATTTCCAGCCGTCGTGGTGGTGGTGGCGCCGGTGCAGGCAGCAGATCAGGTAGAGGACCAGCACCGAAAAAGAGTGCCGAGGAATTGGATAAAGAGTTGAACGATTATATGGGTAAATCCGACAATGGTGATGCTGGTGAATCGAATGGAGTTCCTGAGCAAGGAAATGTAGATACAGATCTAGATATGAATGGATAAAGATGCTGAAGTGTTAAAAAAATAGTTCAATGTAATTACGTATTAATATAAAATGTACACACTATTTGTGATGAAATGCTAAAGAGATTTTTAAATCAACCCATTCCTTGGGTCAACTCAACCATGCCGATATAAATATTCTTTGTCCTTTTTCTAAATGTCTTTCCAAAATACAAGAATGGAATAATACAAGCAATGGTGACAAAATCAATCACTGCTAAAGCAATATATGTGTTTGCCGTACCGGCTCCATCTAACCAGTACGAACATGCAAATGTGAAAATGCAAGCCAAGGTGTTATTAATGATTGAAACCCCCACCATTCCTTGAATGACAATTTCTGGGTAAGCATCCATCAAGTACGACATGGCAGTGTCACCAATTGACCCCCATCCAAATCCAATAAAACCCAACCCGACATATATGCATTGCCATGGCCATTGTTTATCAGCACCAACTCCAAACATAATGAGTCCAAGTGGTGAGATAATCAATGTGATAAAAAGTAAGTACAACCGGTATTCTGGTTCCATTACTCCATTGTTTCGTTTGGCAATCCATACAACATGTTTATCGGAAAATATACCCGACATGATACATCCGATAACAGCACCAATCAAAGTGGCAACATTCATGATTGCCACTCCAGTATTGCTCTTGTTCCATGGTGGATCATAAAAGAAAGTATCTTGTGTAGTTAGAAAAAAAGTCATGTATGCATCTTGTAATCCCCAAAGTAAACCAGATAACCAAACTGCTGGAAGGGTAAATACTTTGAAGTAAATGACAAAACGGTTGAGGTATTGTTTGAATCCGAAACCTTGCAAGTATGGTGCTGGAGTAATCAATGCAATTCGTTTCAAATATGGAGTTGGTTTCTCATCAGTGGTTTCAATGTCATAATTGGGATCGTTTTTGCGGTTATCAATGGTGGGTGACTGTATAGTAGCCAAGACATCCGATTTTGTTTTTTTATCATCACTTTTCGTCATGTCATTGGTGATGGTTTTAACCTCTGCATATTTATCTCCATCGCCATCTCGACGCTTTTCATCAACAAGTGACGACGATTCAACACCACCACCACCTTGTCTCCCATTTTCAATTCTAGCAGCTTCATAAATCTTCAATTGACGATCATAAACCGTTTCTTCACAACCGAAAAACAACACCACCAAAGTAGCTCCACTGATGATGGCTCCCCACCAGCCAACCCATCTAAATGTCATGTCTTCAGCAATCAATTCCGCAATCAAAGGTCCCAAAAATGACCCTACTGAAGTTGCCAAAATGTACAATGTCAAGACACTACCCAAGTTATTCTGAAAGAAAATATCACTAAGACTTTGTTGTACTTGGGCTTCAGCACATGATTCACTAATACCAACAAACATTTGTGACCAAATGGTATCAGCAGTCTTGCGACTGAAACCAAACCACATACATCCCAAAGTACCAAACAAAAGACAAATCAAATAAGTGATTCTTCTTCCATATAATGATGAAGCTGGTGCGAAAAACATACAGGACCATCCAATGAAAATGAACAATACACCGGCTCCAGTATTCATGGAGTCATAAGAAATGCCATAAACTTCATTCAATGAGTCTTGAGCCGCACCGGCATCGTTGGAAGTGGCAGCAGTCAATGCCGTGATGAATGCCAACAATAACAAATGCCATGTTTTCCTAGGCTTGGACCAATTGAGGGGATCATTAATTGAATCTGAAGGTTGCGGGAGCAAGACTAGCCCATTCTTGTCTCTTTTAAGTGATTTGTTTGATGAGATGGAGTTGGTATCGTGTTGGGTCCCAGTAAGGATATTTGTTGTACCGGGGATGAAATTTTCATCATAGTATTCTGAAGGAACTGTTGAATCAGCAGTAAAATTCATAGTATAATGTGTACAATTGTGAAAGAAACGGTGCTGCGATAATTATGCAAAGGGAAGGTTTTCAGCGTATATGCGTTCTGTCTTTTGTGAATGTAGTCCTTATCTAGTCAGTCAAAGAATCAAAGGAAATAGGAAAAGTGTCAAAATCAGTTGAAATGATGTCAGTATGACATTGTGAGAAACCAGTGGATATATATCTATGAGGACTTAATGCAAGAAAGTAATGTGAATATTTCAAATAAATGGTGATGTCTATTTTCGTTTAATCTCCCTTTGCAGCAATGAGTAATACGTTCCTTCCTCTCAACAGTGATCTCTGACCGTACAAGAAATTGAGAAAGTAAATGGGATACTTTATATACAATCTGGAATTCCGACTGGGCTATTTGAAAAAAAAAAAAAAAAAAAAAAAAAAAAAATTTTTTTTGTATTCAAAAATTTATAGCATATAGACATCGATTGTTTATTTGTGTAACAATCAAAACGAATAACCTTAAATTGCAGAATTAATAGAACAATAAAAATGAAGTGTAAGAATTGGGGCAAATACAGTAAGAAAGCAGCAAAGAAAGCAAAGAAAAGCAAAAGTAATTTCTCAATGCTATCACACAAAAAGGAGACAACGTTTTAAAAAATTGTCCATTTTTTTTGGTTGGGGCAACTTGTCGTGTGACCCATGGTGAATTGCATTGACTTTGCTCAACTATACATATACATGGCTCAAGTGGAAATGAAACGATTGGAGCCACAAGACAAAGTAGCGACTCAATTTAATTTAGTTGTTTTTGAAGGAGATAGAAATGAGGCGCTTTCATTTGGAAAACATTTAGAGAGGGGGAAAAAGAAACGTTTGGATCATCATCCAAAGCTTATCAAAACAATAAAGCTATCTTTTGATTCAATGATGAGAAATGATGATGCCTTTTCATCTAAGCTTATACCCTGCTCCATTGTTTTTTTTTTATGATCATCTTCAATTCTAACTCTTCGGCGGGTAAATTGTATTTTCCAAAAACAAAAATTTCTTTTTTCTCTTTTGTTAATTTTGTGTTACTTCTGCTACTAGCCTTTTAACGTAATAGCTGCTTTTTGGTCTAACCTTGTATTTTGTCAATTTTTTTTTTTTTTCCTTTTTGAAACCGATATGATTGGACGAGGTAATATCTTTTATTCTATTGCGTCGTCACTTGTTCCAATTGCGTATAACAGGCTCATATGTTGCTCATATTGACGATGATTTTTTCTCTTAGCCTTTTGGCTGTCAAATATTTGACAGATGCCAAGATTAAGCTCAAATGTAACCCCAAAACCTTAAAAAAAAAGGAAATTGAACTACACTTTAAATCCCATCTTTTCCATTTTCAAACACTGTCTATACCTAAATAAGCCTACACTTGCTATTTCTCACTTATTCCCCATGGCCATGCAGCTGATTTTGATTCTTTTTCCATTCCAACAACGGAGCCAACTCTTCAATTTTTCCTGACTTGTGCTGAATAAATGAATGCTCCACCAACTCATCTGTAGTAGCTCTATACCTCACATCAACACATAGACAAATGGACAAAAACTTTTTGATGGAGTTACTCAATAACTCTGGTTTCTTCAATTTGGGAGTACCATTAGTGGCAATCAAATACAATGCCTTTAAAGGCTCTTCATTCAAATATGGTGGTTCTCCTTCAATCATTTCAATAGTCATGATACCTAATGACCAAACATCAACCTTCTCATCGTATTCCTTTTGTTTAACCACCTCGGGTGCCATCCAATATGGCGTACCAACCATTGTGGCTCGTTTATTTCTTTGGTCAGTTAATTTAGCACAAAATCCAAAATCAGTAATTTTGACATTCCCTTTTGAATCCAACAACACGTTATCGGATTTAATATCACGATGAATTATATGTTTCTTGTGTAAATGTTGCAATCCTTTCAAAGTTTCAAAACAAATGGTGGCAATTTGTCGTTCACTCAATTTAAATTCATTATTTTCAATAATTTCAGTTAATGATCCACCTTCCATATACTCCATAATGACCCATAGTTCAGAATCTCCGATAAGATAAGAATCCAAGAAATTAACAATGTTTTTATGTTGACTATCCTTCATCACCAAAATTTCATTAATGATCAATTCTTTTCTTGGTTGGACATTCAAATCCATTTGTTTGATGGCAATCTTTTTACCCTCGGAAATCATTTCAGCCAAATATACATTTCCTGAAGCACCTTGACCTGCCTTTTCAATAATTCTAAACAATGGTTTAGGATTGTTGCTGTTTACAACTGTTTTCAATTTAGCAATGATTTGTAAATCATTTAATCTCTCTCGTTCCTTTTTCAATTGTTTGGCAGTTTTGGGTACAGCCGGGCCTTGAGGTGGTGATTGGACTTTTGGTTTGACTTTTGATTTGTCTTGCTGCTGTTGTGACAGTTGCGGTTGGTCTTCTGATCGCTGAGTGCTTTGGTCTTGTTTAGACTTCAATTGCAATGGCTTCACCGGCTCATTTAGCGGATTCAACGGTTTCGTTACTGAATGAGTAGCTCCAGTTGGACCGGTAAGTGGTTGCTGATGTGGTTTGTGATGGTGAGGTGATTGAACAACTGAAACATTTGCGTGTTGTGACTCCAGTGGTGAGCTGTTTTTTGATGTTGGAGAGTAATGCTTGATGCTTTTGTCGCTCATATTTTCTTTATCCAGTGAAAGGCTGGTACTACTTTGTTGAATCTTTAAATCAGGATGAACCTTGTATGTTGGTGTTCTGTTGAAGCTGGCACCAGTAGGCAATGATGGCGGCAATTGTTGTGGTTTGGAAGTAGATTGCTGACGTTGGTGACTATGCTGCGGTTGTTGCTGCAGTTGTTGCTGCAGTTGTTGCTGCAGTTGTTGCTGCGATTTGGAAGATCCTCCTACACTGGATCCTGTCGGTGGTGGAGGTGCTCTTCTTACAGGTACAAGATCACTTTTATCATCCGGTGGTGTAGCAGTGGTATTGTTTGCAGTTGTTCCGGCACTTTTATTGAGTAAATTACTCAAGGGAGATACTGTTGCTGTACCTTCATTGTGTGATTGTTGCGTGGTTAAATGATAAGGTAATGGGGGTTTAGGTGCTGAACGCATTGGTTTAAACTGAGTAGTACTACTCTTTGGAGGTGGTTTAGTCCATTCTTGCAAGTTTGAGTTATGGTCAATAGTGTTGGTCACATTCTTGTTCATATTGACTTGGGGTGAAGCCATTGGAGTTGAAGGATTTGAACCATTGATGTCAGAATAAAACTCCAATACCTCAATAACAGCAGCCGGATCCTTTTTCCAATCCTCATTGGTGATTTTTGAATGTTGTAATAAACTTTTCCAAGTTTCTGGTAATCCAGTGAAATTACCACTAGCAGGATCAAAACCAACGTGAACTTTGTGGGTAAAGTTGATTGGACTTGAAACTCCTGAATTGCCGCCATTTAAAAGTCCACTACTACCATTCAACGACAATGCCAAATTGTGATTAGACTGTAATGATGAATTTGCCAATGCAGATGATGAAGTCGCTGATGATGATGATAATGATGATGCTGATGTAGACGATGGAAAACCAGCAATTGCAACTCCATTTGAGTTTCCCGCTTGTCCAATCTGAGCCGAGGGACATTTACTCGAAAATGCATTTAACCAATCGAGGTACTCATTGCTTGACTTGACTGAGATCAAGATAGATTTGCCATAGTTTTTAGGAATAATTTCAAATGATTGACAATTTTTAGAGTGTCCTGATTGTGGTTTCAAGACAATATTACTAATCAAATTCAATGGCAAAAGCAATTCAGGACTATTTGGATCATTTATACTAGGTTCATTCTTGTAAATGTTTAGTGAGCGATCGTTCATATTCATAAACCTCTTGTTCCATCTAAATGAAGTGAATATACCATCGTCTTTAACATGTACCCAACCAGATTGACGTTTGTTTGAGCCAAGACTAATAGGAATTTGATTGGATGAAGGGGAGGAGGCAGAGGAGGAGGAGGAAGTTGTTTGTGGGAGGGAGTTGATGTTGTTGATGTTTTTTGAGTTTAGCCCTAGCCCCAGTGTTGATGTGTTCAGAAACCCCAATGACGATGATGTAGACTGTGTCGCTACTGGAGGAGGACGTGGTGGTGGTGGTGCCCGTCTATGGTTTTTGAGATCTGAATTATAAACACTCGTCATGTGTGTGTTTGTTAGTGTGTCTGTATGTGTATGTGTTTGTTAGTGTGTGTAGGTGTGTGTGTAGGTGTGTGTGTAGGTGTGTATATATATATATATATACGTATATGCAATTGGGTGATAAATCTTTGGTTGTAAATTAACTACAATTATGAAACAACTAATCTAGATGCAGTTTTAGTAGTTGTGTGTAGCAAAACAAGACGCAAAAGTCAACAGTTGAGGGTATGTCACTTTCTCAAGGAAGTAAGTATAGTATTGGTGTGAGAAAGGACTAGTGTGGAGTAGGTTGGTTGGTGCAAATGCAAATGGTTGAAGTTTCAAAGTTGAGACTTTACAAAAATTTGTTTTCCAGAAAAAATAAAATAAAAAAAAATAAATAAAAAAAAAAAGTAGACGAACACAACCAAAAAAGCAAAACAGCAAAAAAGCAGAGCGAAAAAAAAAAGCAAAAAGAAAAAAAAAAAGGAGGAATTGTATTTGTTTGTTGGTTTGTTTGTTTGTTTGTAATGGGGGGGAGGTGGAGGGCAGTTTTTGAAACAAAACAACTAAACAACTAAACAACTAAACAACTGAACAACTAAACAACTCCTACAGAAAGTAGATATATTTGGATACACATGTATATCCAAGTTTATTTGTGTATGTGTTTGTATATGTGTTTGTATATGTGTTTTGTATATAGATTATGCATAGAGTGTGAAACCATACCCTTGATGTATTTGTAACAAACCCTTATTCCTCTTTTTTTTTTTTCTTTTTATTCATAAACACCCTAACATTACTTGCTACGTATATTTGTCTACCACCCAAAAACCAACGACAATGAGATAACCAGTTGGTACTCACGTGTTTTGTTTGTTTATTGTTTTGAGGAAAAGCAAAACACGTAAACGTGTCAATCAGCCCAACACTATTGACTATGATTTTTGTTTGTAGATCACCCGTCTGAATATTGGTCTAATTACTTGCCATACCAAAAACAACAAACAGGCCTTCTTTTCTTCGTTCTACACTGGCTCCTATTGTTATAAAATGGGGAAGGGGAAAATGAACAGAGGGACGTGTTTGTGTCGACCTTTTGTGCTCACTATAAAACACAAAACACAAACAAAACACAAACAAAACACAAAAGAACAAAACAAAAAAATGTAAACACACACACAGAGACATTTTCTTGATCGGCTAATTCCCAAACTGGTTGAATTTTGGGAATTACACACATACAACATATACTAAGTACCCTCTTTCTATGATGCTGAAAACTTGAAAGGGTAACATCAAGGAGATGCCGCTTTATCTCTTATCCATACTCAACTATACTGCCAACTACCCTTGATGAAAAATTCTAGGAGGGGACGGCATGTAGTCGAATGATTGCCCATGCGAAGAAAAAAAAAAAAAAAAATAAAAATGTTACAACCGACGCTACCAAACACAAACGAAATTTAACTCAATTGAGTATAAAGAGAGTTGATCTCTTTTTTATTTTATTCACACGTGTTGCTGCCCTATTAGACTTCAAAAAACACATATTGACGTGTTATGTCACAAGGCGGAAGAAGTGTTAAGAAAAAGGGGTACAATTACCACCTCCTTTTTTCCTTCCCTGTATTATACCAAGTTTAAACCCTAATTTTCACACATTACGCTTAGTATAAACTTTTCATACATAGGTATAAAGTATAGCCTGATTCTGCTAGGCTAAAATTTAAAAAAAAAAAAAAAAAAAAAAAAAAAAAAAAAAAAAAGGTTCTATTTTCACTTTGTTTTATAAAATACATACTTGTTCTTTCTCCTCTCTTTGTGTATGTATTTGTGGCTTTGCACAGTAGTAGTAAGGGGGCACCCCTTCCCTGTATCATTTAAACGTCTCCAAGGGAATCAAAACTGTAAAGAAAGTTCGTGATGTTTACGTACAAAAGCCAACAGACGTTGATACCAAATGGACTTTCTCCTGAACACAAACTTACATCTTTAGTACCTTAGTACTAGTGGCCATCATTTACATTATAGTATTTATATTATTTGATGGAGGTTTTGTAGAAATTTTTGCAATAATTTTGGAGCCAAAATGTAGTCCAAATAAAAAAACAAATTGCTTCACAAAATTCTCTACTTTCCGTTCTAGTATTTAGAATATACTAAGCAAACTTCTCTGCTCACCACTACTCAATAGAGGGTCTGTGATGGCCCCTATATTCTCTTTGTTTGCAGCCACAACATAAATCTCACTTTTGTTTCTCACTTGTTTTATAATTAAAAAAAAAAGAGCCGCACCCTTGTAGAAAAACTTGAAGAATTGGGACTGTTCCGAAAAAGATGATGTAATTGTATACTTAGCTTAATCAACCTTTTCAATTCCGTTGCTCATTTCTCACCACCTACGCAACTAATCTATGGTCAATAACTTATGACTATAGCCTCCCATCTATAAATCGTCTTATCCGAGAATCCGAGCATTTGCGGAATAATTCAACCATTGGCAATCTTATTGAGTAGAGGCATTTATTGTTTAAGCTCTAAGCTCCCGACAGTCATTTCATCCACATAAAGCATATTGATAA
>OGTJ01000095.1_pt1 | contig 58608 bp, 29 predicted proteins | sample 1574611 | NCBI WGS metagenome assembly OGTJ01 (sample SAMN03295858, study PRJEB24534) | human gut metagenome | isolation source: fecal sample 1 from infant 9 | host: Homo sapiens | place: USA: Pittsburgh, PA | collected 2014-07
CCTCTATACTAGACCCCTACACTAGACCCCCTACGATACACACCTGCACACCCATGTCGGAGATCAAAACGAAGAGACCGAGAGTCAGATTCCAAGTGATACACTACTACCTAATCCCAATCGTAGCATTGATTGTTTGGTGGGGCATGTTGATTGCGATGCTCATATGTTGGGGAGTACAAGGACATCCCATTTACTCATTCATGAACGGAGAATACCAGAGTCCAGTATACTTGTCTGATATTGGGGCCACCAACTTACAACCACTTTTCATTAGTTGTGCCGGGTTCCAAGCCATATTCTTTGTCGGTACATTAATAGCGGGGATGTTTTTAAGAAAAACCAACCGAATTCAACCATACATTAGCTATCATCAACCACGATTAGCAATTGCCAGTATCATATTAGCCATCATTGGGCAGTTGGGTATCTTGTTTGTCTCCATATTCAACACAAAAAATTTCCATTCTGTCCATCTCACCATGGTTGGTATATTCATCGCATTTATATTCTTTTCTTGCTGTTGTGATTTTGGTGTTAGTTTTATATTTGGAACTCGTCCAAGCTTGCTCGATCCTGTTCATGAAACGGTAATTTTCGGCAATGGTAGGTTATCCAATTTGTATTTCCTAAGTTTTGTTTCAAAAATTGTGTGGTTGGTAGTGGCAATTGTGTTCGCGGCATGTTTCGGTTATTACATGAAGCATGGCGATGACTCCTTATCGGCCAAGTTTGAATGGTGTATTTGTTTCTGGTATGGCTTCCTTTTGGTGTTGTGGTCAATTGATATGGTCCCCAGTGCAATTAGGAAATTTAGATCAAAACACCCAGAATTGTATCAAACAAACCAATACGATTATGAAAAGCAACTGGTGGGGGCAAATTGGGAAGACGATTTACACAATCATGCCAGGAATCAATCATCTATGATTGATGATCAACCGACATTTGTCAACTCTCCAATCATGCAAAATCAACAATTGGCACAGCAACAGTATCAACCAATGGTCCAAGGAAATGAAATACCTGCAAATGCTGCTTATAGTAGACAGGAAGGAGTAGGATACACTTCAGCACCACAACAGGCTTACACGGTTGCAAGATGAACTAAGAAGATTAGATGATTGTTTTCTACACAATGTTTTTATAGTTTGTTTTATCGAGTTTAATCATAGATATCATGTCGTAGAGATTGTTGTACCACTTTCGAGATCATGTCAAGCAACTGCGCATACAGCATCGCCGACGTTATGCTAAATTTCTTGGCTCTTTCGTTTACCGAATCACCGCAGGCACATCCATCACTTGCTAAATCTGGTTCTAGACAAGATGATCTTAATTAGCCACTTTTACTTTGCAGAATCATCGCGGCATTTCAATCCCGCATTCACAGTACTGCTTATCTATGTGTTCACGTGATCCAAAGAAATATTCGACAAAATATCTTACCCCCGCAATTTATACCCGCGAGCATTGTGGTCCTCATTTTATCTAAAGGTTTGTGCCGCCTCCAGCTGATCTAAAAAGCGGAATTGGCCAGGGACTATAAAGAGGATGATAGATTTCCAACTTTGGTGGTCACTGGGTGGTTAACCCCACAACTAAATGTCAAGAAGCCCACCACGACAAGAGAAAGGGATTACTGAACGAGATGATTTTGATACGGCAGCAACACCAGTCATATCAAACGAGTCTATAAAATCGACAATCAATGGGCTTCATCTACTTGATGATCCAGCAAATTTCCCATCCGGATTTCATATAAAGGCGGTGATGACAGTAATTGGCTCATTCTTGGGTCTAACTGGGGCCCTTGGATTTGTCAATGCGGCGGGGGTGATTCAATCGTATGTGACAGAGAATACCCTCAAAGATGAAGCACAAACTGCCATTAGCTGGATATTTTCCCTATACAGTTTCTTTGCATTTGGGGCGTTACTAGTATCGGGACCAGTGTTTGACAAATATGGGTGCAAGATCCCCATTATGGGTGGCGGAATTGCCATGTTTTTGGGACTACTTGCCACCAGTTTTTGCCATCATGTTTGGCATTTCATTTTGGCCTATGGGTTTCTTGCAGGGATAGGTGCTGCGTTCACATTCGGTCCATTTATTGGTGTCATCAGCCACTGGTATTGCACAAAGAGAGCAATCGCATTGGGGATTTCATATAGCGGAGGGGGTGTGGGAGGGGTGATTTTCCCCTTAATTTTTAGATCGCTTTTCCCTAAAATTGGGTTTGGATGGTCAATTCGTGTAGGGGCATTTTTATCATTGTTTCTTTTAGTTGTTGGCTGGGTAATGGTTACCGATAGAAAAGAAGAGTTTAGTGAAGTTGGTGATGGAGGTGTATTTAAAGAGGTGTTCAACTCCATCGACTTCAAGATCGTTTACAAAAACCCATTATTTGGAATAATCGTTGCTTGCTTACTTTTCAATGGATTGGCCTTTTTAATCTCAATTGTCGAACTCCCGCTTTATGCGAGCAATCGAGGATACCAAGATAGTGACACTTATTTATTGGTGGTTGTTTTCAATTCGTTTAGTATCCCAGGACGTATTATCCCTAGTGTTGTTGCTGACAAGTGGCTCGGTCGTTTTAATGTCTTTTGTTTAATCAATTGCTTCTCGTTGGTTGTGTTTTGCATAATTTGGGTTCCTTTTGGACATTACTTAACTGCGTTGTATGTATTTGCTGGTTGTTTTGGCTTTTCCAGTGGTTCGGTGCTTAGCCTCTCGGCAAGTTTGGTGGCTTCTATAGTCAAGACTGCTGATGTTGGTAAAGGTTTGGGCACTGCATATTTCGTATTGTCATTTGGTGACCTAGTTGGGTTGCCTATTGGTAGTGCAATTGCCACTGGCTCTCATGCCAGTTTTGATCATTTGGTTTATTTTTTAACTTGCTGTGCATTTGTTGGTGCTTGTGTGAGCTTTATTGCAAGATACATGTATGGAGGATTTAATTTAAAAAGAGTGTGAATGGTCAGGGTAGGACTTGTAGTAGAACTGTTTTTCTCTTATCGCAGCCGGAAGCGAAACGACTCAATCGAGAAAGAATTTGGAGTTACCAACTTTTTTTCTCTTTTTCCTCTTTGATCACCGTGCACTATGGGCAACGACCAATACATCTGCGGTGATTGTGAAACTCCGGTTAAACTCGATGACAGTTTGAAACGGCTCAACCGGTCTCAACTCAATTCACTAATCAATGCAAAGCAGAATAAGAATGACCAATTGAATGATTTGAACCCAGAGGATTACATATCCGCCGAAAAGATGGAACTTTATAATCGGCTTCCGAAACAAGACAAGCCAATTCATTACAAGAGTTATCTTGACAGCGAAGATGAAGATAGCGAAGACGAGACGAATTTTCATTTGTCAGACTCTAGTGATATAAACTCGTATCTAGTGATTGAGGAGGAAGAGGTCGAGCAGCACAATGACCACGCTGATGAAGAAGAGTTTGAGCTTAGACTCTCCAGTCGTATCAAGGTGTTGGAAAACATATTTAACATTTTATCAAACACCCAGGATATTGAGCACCCTCTCAGTGAGGATTGCGCCAACTTGCTACTCGAAAACTATCAACTTAAATTTGACCAATCGCAAAAGGAAAAAGATCAATATTTGTCATTTCTCAAGAAGTTAAAGATGCAAGATCAAAAGTTGAACTTGTACGAAAATGGTGAGCTCAAGGGGCATCTAGAAGATGACATTGAACCACTGTTGAATGAATTTCGAAGTTTGATTAAACTTGAACATGAGCGACTCAGCGAGTTGAAATCCCTCGAGGCTACACGAAGTGATTTGGAAACCCAGTTGCGAAAGAATAAAGAAGAATTATCATCAATAAACAACAATCAAATTAACGACATTCTCAAACTTCGAAACGAACTTCAACTTGATCTTGGCGATAGGCAAACTAAACTAGATCAGCTCAAAGCGTCATACAATATTCATTTGAACCATATTGATAACCTCCGTAACTCCAACATCTACAAGTTGATGTTTGATATTAAAATTGATGACAAGTATGGCAAAATAAATGGGTTTCGCATAGGCTACAAAATTGTGTTGCCTGAAGTGAATGCCGCTTTGGGACAAATTGTCCTATTACTCACATTGATAACGAAACGCCTTGATCTTCGGTTAAAGAATTACAAATTGGTTCCCATGGGGTCGCAATCACATATAGTCAAGTTTACTGATTCTGAAGATGGCACACGACATAAGAAGATCCTCAACCTATACTCATCAGATGAATTCACATTGGGGAGGTTGTTCAATTTCAACAAAATGGACGTTGCAATGATTGCTTTATTGGAGGTTGTTGCATTAATAGAAATGCAACTAAAAAGAATTGACTCGGAGCTTGAATTGCCGTACAAGATTTACAAAGATACAATTGGTGGAAAGAGTATTCGCGTCACTGCCAACTCTGAATGGACCCAAAGTTGTAAAAATTTGTTAACTTGTTTGAATTGGGTTTTGACATTTATAAGCGCCAACACAAATTGACATGATATTAGTGCATCCGATGGCGTCACATATCTATCTTCCACGTGCTGACATCACTCTATCCCCCTTCCAATGATGACGCGATTATCAAAAAATGACGTAAACACTAAAAAAAAAGAGGCGTGCACCGTTGACCAAATTTGGTTGCAAAACTTTCATCATTTTGACAACCAAAAATGCTTCAAACCACCCCTTCCTCCATCTCTTGACTACAACCAATGATCAAGTCGAGGAGCTACTTGTTAGAGAGTCATGTTCGAGGCACCAGCCCCGCACGAAAGCATTATGAATCTGAGAATTCATCAATGGAGTTCGAGTCTGGATCGCTTGGCATTGACAACACACCAACCAGAATCAACTGTCCGCCATTGGATGAGTACAATCATTGCATTTTAAAAAACTCAAATGCCAGGATCATCAACGAGGAGATGATTCCGAGAATATTGCCAGAGGCAAAAACAGCTCAAGCTTTGACAACTCCAAACAATAATTTGATTTGCAGCTCTCCCCTTCTTTTGAGGTCCAACATAAAGAGAAGCCCACCCGTAGTATGTGCTTTGCCAGATGATCTTGCCAAGTCTAACGAAGTGTTTAAGCACATTTATGGCTCTGGTTCATTCACCGACAGTCCCATATTTCGAAACTCATGTATCAAATTAAGGATGAAACAGGAGTGTCATTATGGAGTTACTCCGTGTCCAGCAAATCGAGACCCAGGTAATATATCGCAAACAACAGGGAGAAAAAGCAATGTATCATCGGTAATGAGTATTGAACTGATTATGAATCCGGTTTCCCCAAAGAAGGACAAGAAGGAAGTTAGCGTTTCCCCCGGGCGTGGTGTATCAGAATTTCAATTGCTCGAAAAGAATTGTGTCCCAGAGAAAGTTGCTGGGAAAGAAAAGAGGCATAAAACAAAGCCGTATGATCAATACATTGTCACCATTAAATTACCTGGTAGAGTTGAGGCAGATATTGAGTCACAAAGTACAACTTTGAAAAAGTCTAGTCACGCCAGGAAATTGCCCCATGTTACGACATCAAAGGTGGTGGTTATTGATGCATCAAGAAAACGAGACCAAGCAAAGCAATTCCATCGGACAAAGAAAGATCCTGCTGGCGGGAGGAAGTCTTTTGAGAGAAAAAAAACTGATAAAAGGTCAGCCAAACGAGCTAGACACTACGTCTCTGACGAGGAATACAAACCCTCTGAGGAACCTACAACATCCAAGAAACGGGGAGAATATGGACGTGATGGGCTCAAAAGGAAGAGAAGAATCGTCGAAAGGTCCAAGAATGGTTGTTGGACATGCAGAATTCGTCATAAAGGATGCAATGAAGAACAACCAAAGTGTGGTCACTGCCAGCGATTAAATTTGCCGTGCGACTATTCCCTGATTCGCCCCAAGTATATGTCGGATCACAAGTTACATGCTGAAAAATTGATTGAGATTAGACATCTTACAGATAAGGTGAAGAAGCGCAAACCTCGTCAAGGGTAGTAGCTTTGCAGTAAGGTTGTTGCTAATCTAAAGTATGTATAGTTTGTTGTATTGTGTATTAATTTTTCATGGCTTAGTTAGTGAAAATATTTTCATCAGAGAGAACGTCAATAAAAAAAAAACAAAAAACATTGTACAACCTGTTCCTGAAATCATTGTCGAAGGATCATAAAACTTTTTCATCAATGCTAAATATTCTATTACTTGCGCTAGCGCTTTTCAGCTTGGGTAATGCGTTTTACTTGCCAGGTGTTGCGCCTACTGACTACAAAGAAGGGCAACTGATACCTTTGCTTGTGAATCATTTAACACCAGCGTTACATCATGGATCGTTAAGCAAAGGTTCCACTTCAACATATGTGTATTCCTATGACTACTACTATCCAAAATTCCATTTTTGTCAGCCAGAGGGAGGTCCTGTCAAACAACTGGAGTCATTGGGATCAATTATTTTCGGAGATCGTATTTTCAATTCCCCCTTTCAAATTGAAATGTTGAAGGAGGTTCAATGTAAAAAATTGTGTACTTCAACTTATCCCAAATCAGATTCCGTATTTGTCAACAGAAACATTAGAGCTGGATATAGTTACAATTGGCTTGTTGATGGATTACCAGTTGCGAGAATTATTGAAGACTTGAGAACTCATTCACAGTTTTATGGTACTGGATTCGATATTGGTGCTATTGATACTGACAACAAGGCAGTGTTGTTTAACCACTTTGACTTGATTATCAAGTATCATGAGAAGGGTGATGGCAAGAATTACCGAGTTGTGGGAATTACTGCTACGCCTCTGTCATTGGATAGATCTGCATTACCAGAGGACTCAGCGTCAGAAACGTTGTGCTCCACCGATTTGAAACCAGTTCATTTGGACAAGGAAGCAGATACACCAGTGTTGTTTACATACTCAGTCAAATTTGAAAAGAGTGATATAGCCTGGGCAACAAGATGGGATCAATACTTGCACGTGTACGACCCCAAGATCCAATGGTTCTCGTTGATCAATTTTTCATTAATTGTTTTAATTTTGGGTATTGTTATTGCTAATATTTTGATTAGAACTTTGAAAAACGATATTGTCAAGTACAATGAAGTCAATTTGGATGATGACATTACTGATGAGAGTGGATGGAAGTTAATACATGGTGATGTTTTTAGACCACCACCACAAAGACTCTTGTTGTCGGTGCTTGTTGGAAGTGGTGCCCAGATTTTCTTTATGGTATTTGTGACAATTTTTTTCGCATTATTTGGGTTATTATCACCATCAAACAGAGGAGCATTGTCGACTTTTTCATTCATACTTTACATTTTGAGTAGTTTTGTGTCGGCATATGTGTCTGGTTACTTGTACCATTTCCTTGGCGGCGAGAATTGGAAATTGAACTTGGTACTTACACCCGTGCTTGTGCCTGGTGTTTTGTTTGCCGTGTTTGTATTTCTCAATTTCTTTTTGATCTCAGTTGATTCTTCGGGTGCTATACCTGTGGGTACAATGGTTGCTATTGTTGTTATTTGGTTTGTTATTTCTATCCCCTTGTCAGTTGTGGGATCAATTCTTGCAGTAAAAAGACCGAAATTGGATGTGCCGGTGAGAACCAACTTGATCCCAAGACAAATTCCCCCACAACCATGGTATTTGAAATTGATTCCAGTCACACTCATTAGCGGTATCTTTCCCTTTGGTTCAATTGCAGTTGAGATGTACTTTATCTATTCATCTTTATGGTTTAACAAGATTTTTTACATGTTTGGATTTTTGTTCTTTTGTTTCCTTTTGATGATTATGACTACAAGTTTAATTACGGTTCTAATGGTGTATTACACTTTATGTTCAGAAAACTACAAATGGCAATGGAGATCCATATTTATTGGAGGTGGATGTGCCATTTATGTGTTTATCCATTCTATCTTTCTCACTGGTGGTGAAAAATTAGCTGGGTTGACTTCGTTTGTGTTGTATACGGGATACTCGGTTGTCATTTCCTTATTGGTGTTTCTTTGTTGTGCAAGTGTTGGATTCATCAGCAGCTTATTTTTTGTTAGAAAGATTTATGGTCAAATCAAGATTGATTAGTGTCTAGAAGAGAGTGTACAATTACAAAATAGGAAACAAAACAGTCATAAAGTTCGTGTATATTTTCATTTTCTTTTTCTCACCTCATTAGATCAGTTTTGATCATAGGGATTACATAGTTGATCCAGTCAGCATGGGGCTCTGTCTTTGCGGAGAAATCAAGTGGTGTTTCAGCAATCTTGCGTTTAATTTGTCGAACCGTTTGTTCATTGAGTTGCAAGTTCGTCAAGTTGAGGTTCAACAAATTGTACGAGATTGACAAGTTGCTATTGAGTTTGGCAGCATCATCAGAAGTGTTGTCGGCAATCATCTTGACTAACTTGATGGTGTGGAATAATTGATCTACAGACAAGTTCAAGCATGGGTTCAACACTTGTTTGTTGGACATTGTTGTTGTGCTGAGGTAGTTGGCAAAGTTTAGAATAGTTGTGGTTAATGCTTCCAAAGTTTGTAATAATTTCTCTGATTGATTATTGACAATTTGGTAAAGTTCATATTTTTGGTAAAGCAAGTTGGCAAAGTGGGTGAGAAACTCATCCTTGGTATCGACCTTGCTTGTATCTTTGATTGTTGAGGTGACGAGTTGACTTCGTAAATCAAATAGACCAGTAGAGAGGGTGTAAATCTGGTACACTATATCTTCCAAACTCGACCTGTTTCTGTTCACAAAGAGGGGCAAGTTTCCCTTGGCAACATTCTTTTGCACTCCCGCCTTCAAACTGGCAACGGTATCAACGATATCCAAGGTGAGATACAACTTGGCAAGCCACAAGTCAAATTGTTGTTCACTCGGTTTCTCATCAAACACACGGTCCACAGCATTCAAGTCATTTAAAAACGCAGCGGCAGAGGCAACTCCCAATGAGTAATGAGCTCCCTTTAACAATAAGCTGTAATTAAGAACAACCAACGTTTGGGCATACAAAAACGTCGAAATCTTGTTGACTCCAGATTGTTGATACAACTGTTGCAACTTGAAAAACATTGAAATTGTGGTGTATTCAGCAACGGTTTTGAAATTGACAAGGTCATTGATAGCTATGTGGAAACACTCAACAAGATTCTCGGTAGGTGCTTCCAGTCCTGCTACTTGTATCATTTGCACTAATTTCTCAGTATCCACTGGAATCACAGGATAAGCTGCTGCAAAGTGTTGATCATATACACTCAAGTCTGCTTTTAGCAAATCCATGGGAGAAGTTTGCATTTGGTTGAACCCTCCCGGGGGCGCTACTGGCGGGGGTGGCGGTGCAGCTTGCAATTGCAGTTGTGATCTTGCAAGTTCCTGAGCTGCAAAACCATTGTATGGAGTTCCAGCTTTTGACAAAGTCATTGGTGATATGGGAGCACCTTGTAAAATCATGGATTTATTGACTCTCCCGCTAAGACTCGATAACGATGTGACGGAGTTCCTAGGGGAAATCGATTGCGAATTGTTGCGCATAATTGGTGGGCGATGTGATGATGAGGATCTCACAGAGTAGAAATCCTCCGATTCGGAATCACTGAGAAACTCGCTATTGTTTGAGTGTCTAAGTAGTGGCAACTTTGTATTTGTTGTTGATGTCGACGATATCGAGTCTATTGAGGACCTTCTGCGACCAGGCCCACCCACACCACCACCTCCTCCGATACTTGACACACTACTAATGGAAGACCGATGAGGTCCCGAAGCTCGGGGCATTTCATAGGGCACTTTCCAAAATGGTCCTTGGATGGGTGGACTGTTGTTGTTGCTGTTGCTAGTGGTGTTGGTGGTGGTGTTGTTATTGTTATTGTTACTCAATTGTGCTTGAGTATTGGTAGAATTTGGTTGTACTGGAGGGCTTGATGGGTTTGACTCATTGAAGTTTGCTGATATTACTTTATGTATAGCTGGTGATGCGGCATTTTGGTTGTAGCCGATAATGGGAGGAAGTTTGATGTTGGACATTTGTTGGGAGTTTGGTCGTATTTGAGGGAAAGGTAAACTATTCTGAGGAAACTGTTGTTGTTGAGGCACTTGTTGTGGCTGTGGTTGTATCTGTGAAGACTTGTAGTCCATATTCGAATTGAAAGTAGTGATGGGTTGCGGCTGAGCTACGTTTCCATTCAGGTTGGCTCTAGAGTGGTACCCACTTGTTGCTTCTTCTTCCCGCTCCTCATACTCTTTCAGATACCCCTTAGATGGCCCCCTTTTCAATGGAGTTCTTGAAAACGTGCATTCATCGCCATTTTTTTGACAATTGTTACAAATTTGAGTCACTTTATTCAATGTTGTTGAATATTCAGCGTTACATTTTATCTTTTTCCTTCGACAAGCATCACACGCACGGGATATTTTAGATCTCTTGCGAGGAGGATCAGTGGAGGATCTTGAAGTAGTTGCATCTGGTGATGCAAAGTGCGCCAGCGGCTGTTGTGACTGTTGTTGTTTCGATGCCAAAAATGACTCCGCACGTGCCTGAGGCGCTTGTGTGTCTTTGTTGTGTTGATTGATAGAAGCATGGTCTTGAGCTTGTGTGGACGCCATCAGCGCCGGCCTTTCTTGTTCCTGAGCTGGTGGGTTTGAAGTCTTTGGCTGGCTATTTGGAAATATATCCTTAATGGAAGGAATTTGTTTGGTTGGAGGAGTCGAAGTCATGATCATCCTGTCATAAGCAACCTTCTGGAAAATAAAAGCTGGAATGAGTTATTGTAACTAGCACGTTATAGCTCTTAGACCAAACAATCACAGGTGTTAGTCTCCACAAGTTGGGAATAAGTAGAAAAATGGGGTGAAAAAAAAAAAAGAAGTGATGTTTAGAATGGAAAAATTGAATAGGGAAGAAGAAAAAAAAAATAAAAAAGAATCGTCACTGTCAGTCTATGTTAATTATGTGTTTTTGCGTATTGTGTTTGTGTAAGCGTTTTTCGTGAAAAGTGGAAAAAACCGCCCGTTGAATATCGGAACAAAATAAGACACCAAGATAACAACAAGATTACGCAAGACAAAACTAAAGAGACTTTGGGGAAAAATTATTAGTCAATAGAGCTGGATGTATACAGCATATGTAAATACGTATATAGCCATATATACATAGATATAGGTATTTTTTGTGTGCTTGTAATTGTTCCGCAGTTCAATCCGATTTTTCTTTCATATTTTTTGTTTTTTACGAAATGGTGGGGGGGGGGGTGATGTGGGGTGAGAGAATGGAGAGAGACAAAACAAAAAAAAAAAAAGTCATTGTCTCGACACAATTAATTTACGACACAGCTACACAGAAATCATCAAATACATCTAATCCATCTATTTGCTCCCTCAACCTAAGCTTAATGCTATATCCCACTCTCGAATCAAATTCATAAACCCTAGATTGGCTTCTTCTTCCTCGCCACTGGCCCTTCTCTTCCATATTTCATACAATATTTGTTTTGCTCGCCAGTAATTTGATTGCAGTTCAAATCCAGGACACGTTTGCCAGATTTCCTTTATACGTTCTTGAGTTGAATTATCTGTAGCCACTGATCCAGCCATTAGTAAATTCCAAAACATTGGCTTATAATTAAGACCCAACCGTCTTGCATCCTCCACAGCTTGACATAGATAGTCCAAGCATTTTTCAACGTTAGTTTGGTGTTGCAAAATGTGGAAATTCTTCTTCATCAATCTATTGTGGCATATGATTACTGCCTCATGGAAGGAGTAGACATGGCTGATGAGAAAACTATGGAATGTATTTTTGGGATCTAGATTCCAACTCAGTTGGTTTATATTCCATCGTAGTAGTTTATCCTCCACTTCTGCACAAATTCGAGGAAAATTCCTCGGAAAAACCTTTTTAACACTGAATATGTTTTTGTGATTGGCTAGGTGGATAGAGTCGTGAAATATATGTAGTAAATCTTTGGGTATCCCATGCATCAAGTAGATTAGTTCCGTGTCCAAGGTGGTGGTGAATCTTGTATTCATACGCGGAGCAAACTTCATGCGAGGAATAGAACTCTCGCTTGAGTCGCCAGTAACTTCGTATGCTGCACTGTATTGTCTATTGTTATTGAAATTGATGGTGAATGCGGTTGGCGCATAATCCAATTTTGCTGGTTCACGAGCTGAAAGCAAGTTCTCAATGCTAGGGGTGAATCTAGTATCTGTAGGACTCTCATCGTCTTCTTCATCATCTTCAGCACTATCGAGATCGTCAATCAAATTGTAATCCTCATTCAAATCTTTATACCTCAATTCATCCTCTTTTTCCATTTGGTAATTAAACAAGTTGATTGCTTGGGTACTTTCGTAGAAAAAATACTTGATTTTGAATGTATTGATGAGAAACTTGTTCATGGTACTATTTCGTGTTCTTGTTTCCAATTTATTCTTGATGACAAAATCTCCTATGGCATAAATCAAGTCCAAATTTTCAAATACACTAAACATGCAATCAAGCTCAATTTGCAAAAGCAAGGCAAGAAGTAGCATGGTATCGTAATCTTCAACTGCCTTGTCTCCTTTTTGCCGTTCAGCAATGACATCTGACTCATCCAAATGATAATTCAACAACTTTATTCCCAATTTACGCAACTCAATACTAATTTTCAAATGCTCATCAATTTTGTATTCATCATCCTCATTCTTCTCATGTAATGTTGTTCTTCCCGACACTTTGAATGCACTGAGTCCCAAACAAAGATAAATTATACACAATTTGATACTTTGCAACAATTGCTTGTCATCCAATTCATCCAATTCTTGTAAATCATTGACATCCCAAAAGGCAAAGTCCCAGCAGATAAACTGTCCCACAATTTGTTTGATATAAGGAATAACCAACACATGAAAATAGTTATCTTTCAACCCAATCCGGTTGACACTAAACAAGTCCGGAGTAAAATGATCCAAAAGATTGCGAAATAAAGGGTACAACGTCAATTCGTTCCCCTTTCTTGTGTATAGCTTGCTATTAACCATGGTTGCATTGGCAAACCATGCGTCATCCGAGTCAATGTTGGGGAAAAACTTGGGATACAATATATGCAACATATTTTGGTCATTAAACTTGTAATCAGGACCTTTGATTGCCAATATGGTAAGCTTGGCGAAGTTCAAAAGCTCATAATGGACATGGCTATTGTTGGTTTTGGAAAAAATCGAGTTTTTAGACATTGTTGTCGTCGTCACTCTTCGCCTTTTTGGGGGTGGTGGTGTTTGTTGAACTGGAGATGGTGAAGTGGGCGGTGATGCTAATGGCACCACCGAAGACACATTTTCTTGCTGTTTGCTTTCTATTCCACCATCACCATGTGACACATTTGCAAATCGAAAACACCTAAACGGTCCCATTTTTGCTTGTCCCGAGACTATCGCCGAATCGTCGACTTTCTCCAAAATCGAATTCAACTCGGCATAAGTCTCATAGAGCATGTCCTGGGGAAATACCATCAAGTCGACATTCCTCCTTTGCATATTATCTAGTTCATTATCCTCCTGTTTCAAGCTGGTCATGCTTTTATCCTTTGAAATGGTCACTGGGTCGCTCCACCTTAGTCGTATAGCATAGCCAAGGCACTCTCGTTTCAGTTTGGCACAACGCATGCATATTGGCTTTGTCAAGTCGCATTTAACCTTTCTTGATCGGCATGTCCAGCATCCGTCAAATGTTCGCTCTTTCCTGGCCATGGAAGAAACCAGATATATGTGGAGTAAAGAAATGGAGTAAAAAAAAAGAAAGGGTTTTCTGTTCGCGACATGAAAAAGTAGTCAACAACAACGCAACAAAAGCGAAGGTAACTAAATGAGTGTTTCTACATTGCCTGTACAGGCGCTTGAAGAGTATGACCCTTCGGTACCGATGGTATTACCTCACGATAAAGTGTATTCGATCCAAGTTGGGTACAAATTGTTTCGTCTAAGTGGACTATCATTATCATCAGATTCACCATCGTATTTCACCAAATTCTTTGGCGATAAAGACAATGAAGAGAAGGTATTGTTTTTTGATCGGAGTCCGCAAATATTTGAAAAGATATACAACCATTTACAGGGTTACTCCATAAATGTCACCAATGATTATGAATACATGCACGTTTGGAGCGATGCATTCTTTTTTGGGTTGAAAAAGTTGCAAAAATTGATGACAGAACAGGACATTTTCGCTAGTATTGGTGACCAGAGTTTCAAAATACCTAAAGTATTGTTGCAAAATGAAGGGAATTGTCCCAATTTTTTCACAATGAATTCAGAGAGGTTATATTTTGACAATGTTGCCGTGATTGAAAGAAACAATATGTTACGGCCACCACCGCAAAGACCACCTATTGTTGCTGGTCGCTCGCCAAAACTTTTTGCAGATTTATTGGAGTATCTTCGAGGAAACACATTGATTGTAAAGAATGAAGAGCATCGGCGCTTGTTGCAAAAAGAAGCTCGCTATTATCGTTTTCTTGAATTGGAGCAACGTATGGTAAACCACAAGGTTGTTAATGACTCCATTATCATTAATTTGATGGATTTGAGCAAAAAGGGAATGAAGAATGTTTCCCCCAGCGATAGGTTAACTGAATGTCCAATGAGATATTCACGACCATACGTTGATGAACCCGCTCGAGAGTTGATTTTCCAAATTGATCACCTTCAAGATGTACGACATGCAGAATTGTTTTTAAACAAGAGGACAGAAATACCCACTGTCAAATTCCAGGGGAAACTCTACACTAAAATCACGCAAGTTTTCAAAGACCTATTTGAAGGTTTAATTCAGGAGAATAATACAGTTACATTTTTAGTAGGATTGGCAAACCTGCGTACCACCATAAATGGGAAAGAGATGTCTCCAGGATGGGTTGAGGACTTGTTGCTGACTGTTGATAAAAAGCCGGCAGAGGAAGAATCGAAAGCAGAAGAGGAAGTGGAAGAGAATGCTCAAAAGAAGCGCAAGCTCAACCTCCAAGGATATGTAATCAAGTTTTACCTCAAGCGATCAATGTGGAAGTTAATGATGAGGGGCACTTTGGCACGTTTGGAAGCTGTCAATCTCGAAGGAGTCACCAGTCCAGTACAACGTATAGACTTTATATAGCAGAGAGAGAGAAAGCTACAACGATTCCAATACTCTATTATTTCTTTTCTATAAATTCTTTACATACGTTTTAGATTGACACCTCCGTACATATACCTGGAAACGAAGCTAACACAAGCCCCAACAAATGCGCAAGAAGTTAAAAAATAAACCAAATGATCAAAACTGGCTCGAGAGCCACTGGCAATTGCACTACCAATAGGCAATCCTATCAAATCACCAAATGACAACACAAAGAACGCAGTGCCCAAACCTTTACCAACATCAGCAGTCTTGACTATAGAAGCCACCAAACTTGCCGAGAGACTAAGCACCGAACCACTGGAAAAGCCAAAACAACCAGCAAATACATACAATGCGGTTAAATAATCACCAAATGGAACCCAAATGACGCAGAAAATCACCAATGAAAAGCAATTGATTATGCAAAATGTATTGAACCGACCGAGCCACTTGTCAGCAACAACACTAGGCAAGATCCGACCTGGGATACTAAACGAATTGAAAACAACCACCAACAAATACGCATCTCCATCATCAAAGCCTCTATTGGTGGCATAAAGAGGGAGTTCAACCATGGCAATCAAAAACGCTAGCCCATTGAAGAGCAAGCCGCTAACAATAACCCCAAACAATGGATTCTTGTAGACTATTTTAAAATCAATTGAATTTGCCACTTCTTTCAAGACCCCGCCATCACCAACTTCACTAAACTCTTCTTTTCTATCGGTAACCATAACCCAGCCAACAACTAAAAGAAACAATGATAAAAATGCCCCTACACGAATTGACCATCCGAACCCAATTTTAGGGAAAAGCGATCTAAAAAGTAAGGGGAATATAACTCCGCCGAGTCCACCACCACTATAGGCAATCCCCAATGCGATTGCTCTCTTTGTGCAATACCAGTGGCTGATGACACCAATGAATGGACCGAATGTGAACGCAGCACCCATCCCTGCAAGAAATCCATAGGCCAAAATGAAATGCCACACTCGATTACAAAATGATGACGCAAGAAGCCCCAAAAACATGACAATACCACCAACCATAATGGGGATTTTGCATCCAAACTTGTCAAACACTGGTCCTGATACTAGTAACCCACCAAATGCGAAAAAATTGTATAGGGAAAAGATCCAGCTAATGGCAGTTTGTGCTTCGTCTTTGAGGGTATTGTCCGTCACATACGATTGAATCACTCCCGCCGCATTGACAAATCCAAGGGCCCCAGTTAGACCTAAAAAGGATCCAATCACTGTCAATATTGCTCTTGTGTGAAATCCGGATGGAAAATTTGATGGGTCATCGAGTAAATGTAACCCGTTAAGTGTGGTTGATTTTGTGGATTCGTTGGATATGATTGGTGTTGGTATCGTGTCAAAATCTGGTTCATAATCTGGTTGAATCGCGGCGACTTTTTCTTCTTCCAGAATGTTTTTGGACATGATATATGTGTATGCGAATAAGTTGTGTAAGGATAAGTGATACTTATTTGTCTTCTGTGATACCCGAATTTTCAAACGGAGTCTGTCTATGGTGAATGCAAATTTTCTTGGACTTTTTGAAGTGATTGTATTTTGGGAGAAAGTCTTTCCAATGTCAATTTATAATTTTTTTCACCAAATGCGCTTTTCAGTAACACAAAACGCATCATGCTTAGACAGAGTTTGGGGAAAGAGGAGATAGTGTGACTATAAGGAACCTAAAATTGGGGAATACCAATGGCGGGGATTAAGGGTGAGATCCCTTCGTATACGTACTACTGTAGCATGTTAAGTTTAAAAACTGTGCTTCCCGTCGCCACATTATATTAGTATGGCTGGAGCGGAATTGAGATGCCGTGAGAAAAAGACTAATTTTCTGCAGGTGTGTGTGTATCCGCACTTTGTGTAAACTTGCAAGAAATAACCATACACACTTGTAATGCAGAAAAAGATGAAATTCAGGGTAAGTGGCTGGGCCATAGTTGATTAAAATGATTGGAATACGGGATAGAGATTGTACACCAGGGTTCTGTCTGTTGATGTGATGTGGGTTGACTACGTGGTATGACTTTCTCATGGAAAGTACACCATTGCGTCTTTCAGTTGACTTCAACGGGTTTTGTGTTATATTGTTTTAGTTCATTTCTACGGGCATCCGTCGGAAGAGCCGAAATAATTTTAAACTTTTTGTTGCATGTAACGTTGCATGGATAAAAACGTATAAGGAAGGTTCTAGACAAACACCTACTTTGCGCTCGAGTATTCTCTCTTCTCCACGGTATAAGTTTTCCCATAGCTGGATTCGATGAGATCAAATACAACAACGACAACAATCATGCTTGAAATCAGCTTATCTTGCAACATTGTAAGCCTTGTTGAGCTCCCATGGGGTGCTTTTTCATTGTCATATTGATTTGTGTAATACAATTATGAACCATCTTCATGGGCCATAGCCCCCAGAAGAAAAGCCGTGCCGAAATATGGGGCGCCATTCAAAAACTAGTCTGGTCGTGTATGCTTTGTCTGAAGCATATCACGCGAATCGGTATAGCACGGTATTGTCGCCTAGTTTTGTACCATTTCGCACGAACTAGACTCTTTGTTTTCCTGCGAAGACTGAGAGAAAAAATTTTCATACTCGCCTGCTAACTTTCTTTCTTTCTTTCTTTCTTTCTAACAAGATCAACAGTGATTATGGTAAACTAATAGAAGTGTATGTTACTTCAATGTATGCTCCTTTGTCAATGCTTTCTTTTTTTTCAAATGATGACAATTCAATTTCCTTTTGGTGTCTTTAAGATCGCAAGATCAGTGTGAGCACATGATTTCTCAAAAAATAGACTACAACGGTATCTGATTAGGAAAAGATAATGCATTGACTTAGTTGGTGTATCTCTTATTGTTACTAACTTTGTTTCAGTTGATGGGTAAAAAAAACTCGAGATTGTTGAATAGGATATATCAAAAACCATTGCCGATTGATGTGGCTGTACATTGTGCTGTTGTCTTAACTAATCCGATATCATGGTTGCGATATGTGTGGAATTTGCTCCATGTTAACTATTTGAGTAAAGTGGCTACTTACAAGATTAATGTCATTTACGAGAATGGCATTTTCAAAGTGGTTGATTCTGACTCTATGGTTAAGTTATGGAGGGAAGGATTTTTTGGCAAAGGTGTGTTGTCAAGGTCAGAACCAACATGGCATGCTAGAACAGTGACAAGACTCAATGTTGTAGTAGCTAATGATGATGATGACGATGGAAAGCCGAGTAATGGTAATGTCGCCATGGAAGATATCACAAAGAGTCGAAGACATGAAAGGATTGAGTTTAAAAGACAACGACAAAGATTGCAAGATTTGCAATTGAAGCAAAGGAAAGGTTCGATTAGCAATGACGAAGTTGTTGAAATGGCCAAATTGGATGAACAATTGGTTGAGTTTAGGAAAAAGGATTATATCAATGTTGAAGAAGAGACTGAAGTTGAACTAAGAAAAGAAGATGCTGATATTATTGGCAATGAAAACGGGCTTGTTATCCAATTGGAGTATATGCAACTACAAGCTGTAGAGGTGTTTTTCTTGCAATTTGCATTTAATAATATCAATATCAATAACTTGACTTTGAGGCAATTGTTTATGCAATGCTGTCAGCTACATTGTTCTACACCCACGATATTTGCCAATAACAGGTTCATCATCAATTATATTGTGTATCACTATTTTCGATCAAAAGGGTGGTGTGTAAGATCAGGCATCAAGTTTGGCACTGATTATTTATTGTATAAACGAGGTCCGCCATTTTCACATGCCGAATTTTGCGTGCTGGTTATGCAAGATGAAGATGATTATACAGCAGATGTGTCAGCATATGATTGGTTACAAATATGCGCTAAAGCTAGAGTCATTGGTAGTGTGAAGAAGAATTTTGTTCAAGTTTATGTTGAGGCTCCACTGCAAATCGAATTTGATGAGATATGGACATCCAGTGGTGATGAAGTAGATGAAGGGTTAATGTTTAAGCAATTGTTGAGCAAGTATAGAGTATCTGAAGTATTGTACAAGAGATGGAATCCTAGCCGGACTAGAGATTAAGCTCTAGAATGTATATCGGGAATGTTTATAACCGCGTTTTAAAAATAATGATAAATTTTCTATACTGTACTACTGCTCATCGCAGCACAAAAGTGTTTACACGCTATTAATTGTTTTGAAATTAATACACGACTTGGATAAAGAAGGACTATGATTGTGTTTTGAAAGACCAGGGGGGTAACGTCATAACAGTTATGTATGAAACATAATCAGTCAATAAGCAGAAGACGTACTATACTCAGCTGTCCATGAAGAGAATAACAAGAGATGAAGAGAAGGGAAACGGGGATGGGAATGTTGTTTTTATGTTTTTGTAATTTACAATTGTGCAATTATACACTACTTTTGAAACAAGTAGCAAAAAACTCTTTTTATTGACAAATAGAAATTCTCTCTTTTGTGAGTTTTCAAATGTAGAGAGGGCGATGCGAATATAAAAACAGCAATCAATTCCTTACAACAAATGAAAATTGCAACAACAACAACAAAATAATCACCACATCAACAGAAAAACATTTTGAACCACTTTACACGAACAAAACACAACTCTGTCGTAACACATAATCACACGACATTAATTTTACGACACTTAACACCCACACACACCCGCACATCTATACATATATACATATATAATTATGTCCAATCTACGCCATTTGATGAACTATGATGATGACAACAACACTGCTGCTAATAATAATGGACACAGTAACTACAATACTCGCAGAAGTTCCAGTAACGCATTCAGTATAAATAACCTAATCAATGGGCCAGTGCCATCTGCTAGCAACAGCAATAACAATGACAACAACAATGACAGTGCACTTCCGAAACTAGAATACAATTATGCAAGTCCACAACAAAGCGCGATATATGCCAGTGGTAGTAGTATAAGTAATCAAGTGCCAGAACATCACTCAACGGCATCAGAACAAGATGAAAATGATGATGATCAGGATGAGGAATATGTCGATGACGATGAAGAGAAGAAAGCCACGCCGACAAATCGCGTATCACAAGAGCAGATACTAGCCAGTTTCGAACGCATCAAGACCCATTTCCCTGCCGCCAGGATCAAGAAGATTATGCAAAGTGATGAAGAAATTGGTAAAGTTGCCCAAGCCACCCCCATAATTGTTGGAAGAGCATTGGAAATCTTTATGGCCAATTTGGTTGAAGTTTCTGTGTTGCAAGCTAAACAACAAGGTGTGAAACGAATCACTGCGTCTCATGTGAAGTCAGCTATTGAAAATACCGAACAGTTTGATTTTTTGGTTGAAGCGGTTGAAAAGTATCCTTCGTTGAAGAACTAAATAACAAAACAAAAAAAAAGAATGTAGAGTTGGGTTGTTTTTCAGTTCTTGATTCCCCTTGTATTAGAAATTTTAACAATGTAATTAGCCTCAAAATTGTACGAGCTGATGATGGAGAAACTTTTGGATACAGAGTGTAGATCTTTTTAAATTTCAATGCTTCGGCCTCGGAAAGTAATAAATAGTTTCATCTTTCATCCGGTGAAAGAAAAGAAAAGTGAATCAATTTCCATACATGCCGGGAGCCGCGGTGGTTACTGTATTGGGTAATTTTTTTGTAATTGACGGGAGGGGTGTTAAAGTTACACCCGTTACACAAAAAGGAATATATATGTATATATATTTATATATATACACCACACGAGAATCACATGTTTGAAGCAGCAAACCACTTGTCTTCAGCCATTGCAATTTGGGCAGGTATCTACAACCTTGCGCAAAAGAGGGATGTTGACTTGTCAAGCCTCTTTCGAAAGGTAGTGTGATGTAGGAGTGTCAATTGCATCATTCTCTTATGTTTGACTACTCTGTGCGCTTCCAATTACGTATGATCTTGAAGGAGTGTATTCCTGCATACAACCTATCCTATGTTACTCCGTAGTTTATTTTGTTCAATGTTGTGTTAATTCCGGAACCTCCATTTTTATTTAAATTGCTACGTACATAAATACTCCGAGTGTTTCCTTAAACCCAGCTTTTATTCAACAACTCAATTTGAGACTGTACCTTCATTCACTAGAGCTAACTACCTTTACAAATGGTACAATCAAAGTCAAACACTAGTCTTGCAAATAGAAGACAATCATCGTTTTTTTACAACTTGCCCCAAGCTGACCCCGATGTTTACTATGTCGGTGTTGATGTTGGTACTGGTTCTGCTAGAGCTTGTTTAATTGATACCAATGGTATCATTTTGGGATTGGCAGAAAAGCCAATTAGTAGACAAGAGTTGAAACCAAACTATATAACTCAAAACTCAACTGAGATTTGGAATGCCATTTGCTATTGTGTTAAGCGTTGTTTAGGTGAATCTGGCGTTGATCCCCATCATGTTTTTGGTATTGGGTTTGATGCTACTTGTTCATTGGTTGCTGTTTCGGAATCCAATGACACGCCCGAATCTGTTGGTCCTAATTTCGACGATAACGAGGAAAATATTATCTTGTGGATGGATCACCGAGCCGAAGATGAAACCAATGCCATCAATGCCACTGGTGACAAGTGTTTAAAATATGTTGGTGGGCAAATGTCAATTGAAATGGAGTTGCCCAAAATGAAGTGGTTAAAACATCATAAACCTGGCGGAATCAATGATTGCAAGTTTTATGATTTGGCTGATTATTTGGTTCACAAGGCCACTGGCACTGAAACTAGAAGTTTTTGTTCTGTTGTATGTAAACAAGGTTTTGTTCCCATTGGTGTTGATGGTTCAGAAACTGGTTGGTCAAAGGATTTCTTGTTGTCTGTGGATATGCCAGAATTGATTGAAGATAATTTTAGAAGATTGGGTGGTATTCCTGGTGTCAATGGGAAATACCTTACTGCTGGTAACATTGTTGGTAAATTGACCAATGAGTCGGCTGCAGAATTGGGCTTGTGTAGTGAATGTATTGTTGGTTCACCAGTTATCGATGCTTATGCTGGTTGGGTTGGTACTGTTGCTGCTAAAGCTGAAGTTCCTGCATTGCTTGAAGAGAAGTATGATGGAACCATTGGTGATGCATGTGGAAGATTGGCTGCTGTTGCTGGTACTTCTACTTGTCACATTGCCATGACCAAGGAGCCCTGTTTTGTCAAGGGAGTTTGGGGTCCATACAAGGATGTTATGGCTGAGGGTTATTGGTTGGCTGAAGGTGGTCAATCAATAACTGGTCAGTTGTTGGCTCATGTTTTAAGTGTTCATCCAGCAAACCAAGAGTTGTTGAAGGCGGCTGAACAATCAAATATATCCAAGTTTGATTATTTGAATTCATTATTGGAAAGAATGGTCAAGACTAGGGGCGAGAGATCAGTTGTTGCATTGGCCAAACACATTTTCTTTTATGGTGATTTCCATGGTAATAGGTCACCCATTGCTGATCCTAGAATGAGAGCCAGTTTGATTGGGCAATCATTGGATAATTCGGTTGAAGATTTGGCATTAAATTATTTTGGTGCTTGTGAGTTTATTGCTCAACAAACGAGGCAAATTGTGCAACATATGGAAGAGGCGGGACATGATATTAAGTGTATCTTTATGAGTGGAGGACAATGTCGTAATGGGTTATTGATGAGATTATTGGCTGATTGTACTGGTTTACCTATTGTTATTCCTAGATATATTGATGCAGCTGTGGTGTTTGGGTCAGCATTGTTGGGTGCTGTTGCTGCTGAGGAGGCAGTATTGGATCATCGTTGTAATGGACCACATTCCAAGAGAGCTAAGTTATTGGCGGAGAAGGGAGATACCCAACAAGGCCCCATTGAAGTTCCTGAATCGCCATTCACTGCTCCGTCAGCTACATCAACTAGCAACATTGCTGCTCTTGCTTACACACATTCGAGTTCAAACAATGTTGATTATTTCAACCAGCCAACACAGCAGCAACAGAGCCAACAGCAACAACACCATCGTCACAAGGCTGATGATCAAGAAGATTCAGATGATGAAAACACCTTGTCGTTTGGATCGAAGCAAGAAACGCAAAAGGGTATTTCACAAAAATTGGCCAGTTTGGGATTAAACAAGCCATTGTCATCAAGCAAGAAAGAAGAGGGAGGAAAAGGAGATGATGTTGATTGTGCTGCTCTTGCTTCAAATGATGCTGGTGCTTTATTGTGGAAGATTATGAAGAAGATGACTGGACCAGGGAGAGTTATCCAGCCACGTGCTGATGATAACCCCGATAGGAAATTGTTGAATGTGAAGTACAAGATCTTTTTGGAACAATGTTATGGACAACGTAAATTTAGAGATGATGTTGATGCTATAGAGAAGGAAAATTTGAAAAGTGTTGAACAAGGTGCCAAGTAGTGTTTGGTGTGGGATGGTGGAATTTAGAGGCGTATAGTTTGAATAGAATTAAAAAAAAAAAAAAAAAAAGAGGGAACTTAGAGATGTGGTTCTGTAACTTGTAGATTAGTTGGTTATGAGTACTTTTCTGTCCTCTTGTCCCGCCTTGTATTGATACTAATAAAAGCTACATTGAGTAAGGGAGAGTATTGATTGTGGAGGAAGCGGAGGCGGAACTAAAAGAAAAGACGAGAAAAGGGTGCTTATAATTGGTGTGAATTTGATGCAAAAAAATAAAAAAAAAAATGCAAAAAAAAAAAAAAGAAATGGTTGTATACTGTGGAAACTACTACGCAATAAAAAGTAAGGTATGAGTATGTGGTGGTGTTGGTGTTGGTGTGTATTGGTGTGTATTGGTGTGTGTGTGTGTGTGGAAAGGACTTGGTCATATGCCTATAGATTACGAAGTCGTGTGCACTCAAGAAAAAGAAAGCAGCGATTCCGGCGTGCCGGGTGATAAAATCCAAGACAGACAGACAGACAGAGAGAGGGAGAGTGTGTGTGTGTGTTTGTTCAACTTAAATTAGTTGCTGTTTGAATTTATGTGGCGGTGATGATGAGAGAGATGTTCACAAAAGTGAAAAATTCAATTTTTCCGAAGCAAAACTTGAGTTTCGTGTTGTCGATTTGATCTCACTGAAGACGGCGTAAAATCTCAATTAGACTCTGCATGATAGTGGAAGAGAGATAGAATAATTGAAAAGATGGGGAGATAAAGATAAAGATGGAGCAAAAAGATATATGGAGAAATCCAGCTCTGTGTAACAACGGTCAAAATCTGGTTGATCTCAAGTGACAAATTTCCACATGATGTTATTGATTTGTGGTATATTCCTGTTTCTGATAGTGTTGTATAGTTGTTATACCTGCATATAAAAGAGCAGTAGTATATAGCAATAATCTTTGTTTTTTGAAATTGAAATTGAATGAATCAATCTATGATTGAATGATTGAATGATTGAATGATTGAATGAAATGATGTTTTAGTCAATTTAAAATATCCAATTGCACGTGACTAGTAGTGATCACACAAAAACACACAAAAAAAAGAAAGAAAAACAATTAACTTGTGTGTGTGTGTGTGTGTGTGCACTATATCGTGAGATTTGTAGATTACGTAATAGTGTGGATCTAAATTGCAGCCACACCTTTTGCAATTTTTTTTTTCTTCTTCTTCTTCTTCTTCTATTGTGTTTTTGCAATTTTGACAATTTGGAAAAAAGACAATTAAAATTACAAATCATGAAGAACTTCTTATACGAAGCAGAGCAGCAAGTAAATACTACTGTCAACTATAAGAAAATAAGAAAAAAAGAAAATTTTTCAAACTGCCAATTTAACATATTCATATTTCTACCACAGTTGACTAGGGTTTTTCTTGGAACGTCAAAGCATTCCATACCACGCTCATTCTAGTATAAAAAGAAGAGGTTTATAACTGGGGTCCAATATTTCAACAAGTTGGAAAAAACCAAAAACCAAAAAAACCCAAAAAAAAAAAAACGGAAAAATTACTGATTTGCATTGCATTCATAATATTACACATTCAAGGGAGTTTCCAAAGTATTAACAGAGAGATATCTATATCTTATAACACCTTCCAGTACCATCTGCATCAAGGGGTAATATTAATAATATACATATCGCATCAATTTAACATACATTGTGAAATTTGCCTATACTTTTGCCATTGTTGTTTGTGCTTGCTTGAGAGAAACCACACAGTTTTTTTTTTTTTCCTTTTTTTATTTTCATTTTCATTTATTTCTCAATTATTGAAGAAGAAAAGACACCACCACAGTTGGTTCTTAACAAAAGGCGGATAAAAAGACTACTACTATTGTGTTGTTTCCCGTAAATTGAACAAGAAGAAAGGTCATTTTTAAAAAAAAAACCGCCTTAGAATAGGAGCAGGAATAGACTCATAACGCAAGGCTAAAACTACAATCTTTATTGCATTCCTTTTCTTTTTAATTTTATTTTACGATTGAAATTTTCAATTTTAAACAAAAAGTTTGGCATTGTTTGAAAAGAGATTCTACTGGCATATATATATATAAATATATATACCATCATTGCCATTGCCATTGCCATTGCCATTGCCATTACTATTGCTATTGCTATTGCTATTGCCATTTCATTTTAGAAAAAAAAAAGTTTTATTTTGTTTTGCATCTTCAACTCCCCCACCCCTCAATAGCTAATCCAAAATGCCTGATTTAATTCATAGAGTCGAATCGGAACTCAAATCAGTGGTATCTGACACCGAAAGAGGAGTAAATACTCAACTTCCCACAGAATACCCCCATGTATATGAAGATCCTCACGTGGTGAATCAACCACACGATTTTGAAGCTGAAGAACAAGAGTATAATCACCATCATCCTCACTCGAGCTACTATGTACCGGCTTACCATGAAGAAGAAGTTGGTGTTAAAGACTGGTTTCAAAAAGTATTTGCTCATCCATTGACACTTGTTAAAAACTACTTGATTTCATTGTTCCCCATTCTACAATGGATCTTGCACTATAATGGTAGATGGCTATACGGGGACTTGGTTGCTGGTATCACTGTTGGTATTGTGTTGGTGCCTCAATCAATGTCTTATGCTCAATTGGCTGGATTGGAACCACAATATGGTTTATACTCTTCATTTGTTGGGGTGTTTATTTACTCCTTTTTCGCAACTTCAAAAGATGTTTCTATTGGTCCTGTTGCCGTTATGTCTCTACAAGTTTCCAAAGTTATTGCTCATGTTCAGGACAAGTATGGCGACAAGTATGCTCCTCATGAGATTTCTACATTCTTGGCATTGATTTGTGGTGGTATTGCCACTGGTATTGGTGTATTGAGATTGGGATTCATTTTGGAATTCATTTCTGTACCGGCAGTCATGGGATTCATGACTGGATCAGCATTCAATATCATCACTGGTCAAGTACCTGCATTGATGGGTTACAACAAATTGGTCAATACTAGAGATAGCACATATTTGGTTGTTGTAAACACATTGAAACATTTACCTGATTCAAAAATTGATGCTGCTTTTGGTTTGGTTTGTTTGTTTATCTTGTATGTTTGGAAATTTGGTACTGATTATGCTCAAAAAAGATGGCCCAGATACAAGATTTGGTTTTTTTACACTCAACAATTGAGAAATGCCGTGGTTATTGTTGTTGCCACTGCCATTTCTTGGGGCGTTGTTCACCCACAAAAAGTTGCCTTTGATGGACCTCTGCTGGAGTACAAGCCACCATTCAGCACTATTGGTGATGTTCCAAGAGGACTTAGACACGTTGGTGTTTTCCACCCTCCTGACGGTATTATTGATGCCATGGCTTCAGAAATCCCCGTATCAACTGTTATTTTGTTGTTGGAACATATTGCTATCTCGAAATCATTTGGTAGAATCAATGATTATAAAGTTATCCCAGATCAAGAGGTGATTGCCATTGGTGTCAATAACTTGATTGGTACATTCTTCAGTGCTTACCCTGCTACTGGTTCATTTTCAAGATCGGCTTTAAAAGCTAAATGTGGTGTCAGAACTCCCTTGGCGGGTATCTTCACCGGTGCTGTTGTCTTGTTGGCATTGTATGCATTGACTTCAGCTTTCTACTATATCCCCAAAGCCGTCTTGAGTGCAGTTATTATTCATGCTGTGTCTGATCTTATTGCCAATTACAAGATTACCGTGTCGTTTTGGAAAATTAGTCCTATTGATTGTGGAATCTTTTTGATTGCTGTTATCTTGACTGTTTTCGTCACCATTGAAGCTGGTATCTATTTCGCCATTGCGGCATCGGTTGTCGTATTGTTGTTTAGAATTGCTATTCCAAATGGATTGTTTTTGGGTAGAGTTCAGGTTGCTGAACTAGTTAATCCAATCATTGAAGAACAATATTCAAACGGCAACGGCGGTGATGAGGGTGAGGATGATGACGAATCAAACTCAAGCACTAGTGGCTCTTCTGATGTTGAAATTCACCAAGTGTTTTCCGGAGGTTCAAACTATAGATCAACTGATGATAAAATCAAGGACAAACCTGAAATCGTCGAGCAGCAGCGTAGAACCACCACTAGAGAATTGGCAAAACAAAACCCAAGAATCAAGTTTCATACCCGGTGGGTGCCATTGAATCATAAAAACATAAATAGTGATATCCCAGTGACACCTCCACCGCCAGGTGTCATTGTTTTCAAACCAGTTGAATCATTTGCTTACCCCAATGCATCACGTCAAATTGACCGAGTTTCTGATGAAGCCAAACGACTCACAAGAAGAGCCAAACCATATAGTTATACCGATACCGGATCAAGACCATGGAATGACCCTGGTCCATTAAAGTGGAACTTGCCCTTTTTGAGGAAATACAATAAGCAAGAGAAGATTGAAGAAGATACGCGTCCAATCTTGCGTATAATCCATTTCGATTTCTCAACCGTGGCTCAAATTGACATGACTTCAGTACAGGCTCTAGTTGATTTGAGGAAAGCCATGAATGCATATGCTGATCGTGAAGTTGAATTCCATTTCTCAGGTATTTTGAGTCCGTGGATTAGAAGAGCATTGTTGAATGCTGGGTTCGGTACTTATGAGGATGGATTGACGTCAGCTAACAATTACGTCAATATTGCTACGGGTTATACTGATATGGAAAGTGGTATTGATGAGCAGTATGTTGCTGCTGTCGGTACCAATACGCCGTTTTTCCATTTGGATATTCCAAATTATGAGTAATGGAGGTTTTCGATTATTGATTTTTCAGTTCTTTTTATATTAGATTTTTAGATAGTATAGTTTTATTTACAAGAGTACAATGTACATTAGAGTTAAATCATAGAATTTGGTTGCAAACGTAGGTTGTTGTCGTTGTCGTTGTTGTTGTTGTTGTTGTTGTTGTTGTTGTGTTTGGAATTGTCGTTGGTATCCGATATTTGACGCGTCAAAGAGGAAAAATAAAAAATCGAAAATATTTTTGGAAACACGAAATTGCGAACCAAAACAGAACAGAACAAAACACACTGACACGTCTGAAGAGCCAGCTCGGTATGACTTCGTTAGAAACAACTCACATTGAAACTTCTGAGCAATTACTCCGTAAGAGCTTGAGGATTGACGAGGCAAGTCGCAAACGCAAGTTGGATGATGAATCTGCAGCAGCAGCAGCTACTAAGGATAATGATGAAAATGTGAATCGTGAGGCGCAACAGCTTGAAAAGCTAGCTAAAAAACAGAAATTGGAAAAAGAGAAGGAGGCGAAAAGGATCAAAATGGAGGAGGAAAAGAGTGCTAAGGCCAAACGTATTGAAGAAGAGAAGGAAGCCAAACGAAGGAAACTTGAACAAGAGAAACTAGAAAAGGAGAGACGGAAATTGGAGGAGAAATTAGAAAGAGAAAAGAAGAAGGAAATGGAGAAATTGGAACGGGAGAGAAAGAAACAAGCTGAACAAGTTGAAAAGGAACGAAAGAAACAAGCCGAACAAGCTGAAAAGGAACGAAAGAAACGTGAGGAGCAAGCTGAGAAAGAACGCAAAAGACAAGCTGAACAGGCGGAAAGAGAGCGTAAAAAACAAGCTGAATTGGCTGAAAAGGAACGTAAACGGGAAGAGAGGGAGAAGGAGAAGTTGGAAAAGAAGTTGAAACTTGAAGAGGAGAAACGGGCCAAAGAATTGGAAAAGCAAAGGATTGAAGAAGAAAAAAGGAAAGCAGAAGAGGCCAAGGAACGAAGTCAGATGAAAATTTCCAACTTCTTTCAAGTCCGTTCTCAACCAAAACAAGACAAAAACAGTGATGGTAAGGAGGAAACCGCCCACATGGAAAAGAGTGATTATGAACTTGAGTTTTTGCCATTCTTTGTCCAACGTAATGTCACTTTAAAAAAGTATAGCTATTGCACAGAAGCGACTAAATTGGAGTTAGATTCCATCATGTCTGGTAAACCCCAATCCTTTAAAGATAAAACTTGTGATACGTTTTTGAAATTTAAGAAACCATGTGATAGCCCACCACAACACTACATCACACCAGAGTCGATTTTAACTGCACTCAACCTACCCACCACGAGCGAGCAACAAGTGCTCGAAATGATTGCCCAACTCCCACCTATCAAGTACATATCATTTTACGAAAATTCCAAACCGCCCTATATTGGAACCTGGTGTTCACAAAAGCACCAAGATCAACAACTTGCCATCATTTCCGATCCGCTAGATACGCAACGCACGGGACTAGATTACGAGTACGATTCCGATTTGGAATGGAATAATAATGAAGAAAATGAAGGTGAAGATATTGATGATGATGATGAGGATGAAGAGGATGAGGATCTTCTGATGCTTGCTGATGGTGATGAAGAGGATGAGGATGATGATGATGGGTTTATTGAAAAGGATTGCCAATCTAGGCAAAGAAGTCTACATCAGATGGTTGTGGTTAATAAATGGAATAATGAGGAGAATAAGGAGTTTTTCAGTCACTATTCCACTCTGTACATTGTCGATTTGAGTAAGTTGAAGAGTTTTGTATAGGAAGGAAAAAATACGGTGTATAGGGCTTTGCTAAAGCAGGATACAATGTTGCAATTCTTGTTGAATGACCGTTTTGTCACTGCTTGGGAACACTGGAGTTGTCTAAAATTGTTGAAGATCCGCTAAATTGATACTCGCAGTATAGTTTGTTCCTTTGTCTATTCTCCGCAGAATGCACGGGAACGGTTTTATTTTTAGGTTTAGACTTCCTTTTATAGAGTGTCCATATTATACATATTCCAGTGTGGCTAGTAAAGATGGGAGAGGGAAAAAAAAAAAAAAAAAAAAAGAACGAATCTTATTATTTAACCGTGGCATGATAAGTCATTCGCTCTCGATTGATTAAACCTTAGCGAGTCGATTGTGAACATGAAGTGAGGGGATATATTGTTTTAATGATGTGTTAAGTCCGGGTCAAGTTGGATGCATCTGAGGTTTGTGAATGGACGTGCTTTTTGATAACGATGCAATGTGAGTAGTTGGAACCGTGCTTCAAGAGTCTTTCCCCAAGGATGAGAATTTTTGACGGAGGTTGAATTTGACGATGATTCAGCGCCGCCACTGGTCCTAATGTTAAAGCATATATCAAATATGAGGGGATGATAATGGTTATGAGGAAGCCATGGTTCGCGATTAAAGTTTTAAACTTTGAGATTCTGTACACCCCCGCATGGGGTTCAGCAACAGGGAATAATAACAAAGGGAATCTCGTTTCGGGGGCGGAGACAGTTCGGCGTGAGCTTCTCGATCTTTGCCTGAATCAGCTTTGTTTCAGAAGATATATATGCGATACATTCCATGCATCTTGATTCCGGTTTTGGAACGTCTCCAATCATCAGTTTCCCCCCCCCCAATGTCATCAGCTGCAGCTAACCAGAATTTTGAAACTGAGCACATCTCAGAGGACTACTCCTCCGATCAAGAACAAACTTCTGTGAATGATATTTTCAATGAAAAACCTATATTGACTCTTCCTGTCATCAAGCATTATTTGGCGACAAGATTTATAACTTTATTGGATTTACCAGTTTACCACCTGGACAAAAGATGGTACCAACTCATAAACCCTATTCCTGGGTTGAGGGAAATGACATTGAGAGAGTGGAACTATTATGGGTTGGGTTGGTTTGGTTGGGTGTTGGATGCCATGGATTTCTTTTGTGTTTCTGTTGCCTTGCCAGAAATCGCACTTAGTTTGAACTCGAGTGTGGCTGATATTACTTGGGGGTTGACGTTGGTTTTGATGCTTAGGGCTGTGGGAGCTCTTTTATTTGGGTTGCTTTCAGATCGGTTTGGAAGAAAGAAATGTTATATCGGACTTTGGATATTGTTTATATTTGTTGAGATTGGTACTGGGTTTGTTCAAACTTATCGACAATTCCTAGGAGTTCGTGCTGTGTTTGGTATCTTGATGGGAAGTATGTTACCTGTATGTATGGTTACTGCCATGGAGAGTTTGCCATTGCGGGCAAGAAGTATTTTGTCGGGTACATTTTCACCAGCTTATTGTGTGGGATACATTATGGCTGTGGTGTGGTACAAGGTTTTTGAACCAACTTACAAAGACGGTGAAGGATGGAGAAGCTTATTTTGGTTCAGTGGTGGTTTGAGTGTTCTCTTGATCGTTTGGAGGTTATTGGTTCCAGAATCATATGAGTTTTTGGAGATGCAAGAAAAGAAGAGGAGATTTAAGCAGCAGAACCAGAAAACCGGTTTACAAAAGTATTTCAATACTACCATTGTGCAAACTGTAAAGACGGAATGGTTATTGTTGACATATCTCTGTCTTGCATACGCTGGTTGGAATTTCATGGCCCATGGAACTCAAGATTTATACGTTACAATGTTGTCAAACCAATTTGGTGTTGATATCAGTAAGAGAACCATGATTGTTGCCTTGTCTAATTTTGGTGGACTTATTGGTGGCGCATGTGTGGGAAACATTTCCGAAGTTTTCGGAAGACGGTTGTCAGCCATTATTGCTACAATTGGATGTGGAGCGTTTGTTTACCCATCTTTTTTTGACGCCGACAAGAATTGGGGAGCTTATATTGTGTTGATTGCATTAATGATTGCTTCATGGGGTGTTTCATCTGCTTATGCTTTGGAATTGTTCAACAAGGCACATAGAACATTGTTGGTTGGATTGGCATACCAAATTGGTAATTTGATTAGTGCTGGAAGTGCTACTATTCAAGCTCGGCTTGGTGAAAAGTACCCAATTCCTGGTGCTGCTCCCGGTGTTTACGATTATGGGAAGGTCATGTGTATCTTTTGTGGCGCCGTTTTTGCATACATGGTTATTATCTTGATATTGGGTCCGGAAAAGTTTCACCGGAAGTTGCAGATTGATCGGACAGAACTTGGCGCGATATCAGAGCTTGAAGAAGGTATGGTATTAGACAAGTCTGACAAGGAGAGGAAAAAGTGAAACGTGAGAGCCCGTGTTTGTGCATTTTCTATATTTATTTATGTTTGATGATTAAGCAAAGCTTTTTAACATGCTGAAATGTAAAAAGTAACGAGTCTAACCAAATAAGGTGCTGCACGGTAGATGATTCTTCCCTCTTATATGTACTTTTTGTAATCCGCTTCCAATTTATCTTCAACCAACACCTTGTTTAGATACCTCAATAACTTTGTGCTTAGTCCAACATTGGCTAAAAACGAGCCCGGACCGTAGACCAAGTTGTTGAAAAAGTTACCATAAGGTTGATTTATCATTACTTTGGCACTCCAAATTAGATGATACCCTAATTCTAGGAAAATGACAACAGTAACGAATGTGAGAATCGATGCGCTGAATGCTCTTGATTTGGATATCCTCTCGTGGCTTAGCGGATCTTTTCTAGAAGATGATGATGACATTGTTGGGATTAAAGGTACTGGCTGATCTTCTTCAAGCGAATCGCCCTTTCCTCAAGTTTTTTTTTTTTTTTTTTTTTTTTTTTTTTTTTTTTTTTTTCGTTCTTTCCACAAAACAGGCAAGAAAAGAATTAATTCCGTATCCGGTTGTTTTTAATTAACAATCACGCTTTATACATCGACAGAAGTAGCAACGAAACAATGCAGACGAGGTCACATAAAGAGTCACAACTATTAGATATCAAACCAGATCATTTTGACAATGGGGTTCCCGTTTTCAAACCAACGATGGAACAATTTAAAGATTTTTACAAATTCAATAAATCGATAAATAAATATGGCTTGGAGGCAGGGATCGTTCGTGTGATTCCTCCACAGGAATGGAAAGAATCAATCTCTCATTGCTATTCTGAGGAGAACTTGTCCAAAGTGGTTATCAAAAATCCAATTGTTCAGCAGATAAATAGTAATCATCATGGAGTTTTTCAAATTCAGAATATTGAGAGAGCCAGAAAGTATACGTTAGAGCAATGGAAAGAGTTGTCAAAGAAACAGGAACCTCCAAAGAGACGCAAGAGACTGCATGATGAAAACGAAAAAGATTCAAGCAGCAAATTGAATACTGCCGAGTTCAGTGATGATCATTGTCAAGAGTTGGAACGATCGTATTGGAAATCTTTAACCTATTCCGAGCCTATATATGGAGCTGATTCCGAAGGATCTTTGTTTTCAGATGATGACAATGTGTGGAACGTGGCAAAATTGCCAAATGTTTTGGACTTGATGGAGGAGCGACTTCCTGGCGTCAATAATGCGTATTTGTATGCTGGAGTTTGGAAAGCCACTTTTGCTTGGCACCTTGAAGACCAGGACTTGTACCTGATCAACTATATTCATTTTGGTGCTCCTAAACAGTGGTATCTGATTCCACAATCACAACATGAGAAATTTTTCAATGTAATGAAGGATTTGTTCACGGAGGAGTACAAGAATTGTCCCCAATTCCTACGTCACAAAACTTTCCATGCACTGCCACAATTTTTGGAAAAAAAGGGCATTACTGTGAATCACACCATACATCGAGAGGGTGAATTTATCTTGACATATCCTTATGGGTACCATGCAGGGTTCAACTATGGTTATAACCTCGCTGAGTCCGTCAATTTTGCACTTGACTCTTGGTTTGATATTGCTAAAAAGACTGATTGCTGCCATTGTATCCCTGACGCAGTCAATATCAATGTTGACCAGTTGTGGCAAAGGTACAACTCGCTAAAGAAGAATTCCTCAGTCTTTGTGTAACTATAAACAACAGTTGAAAAGCAGAAAAAAAAATTAAATTACTAGATCCACCACTAGTCATCAGATCAATCTTCATACGCAAGCAATCAAATCATTCTCTTTTATGCCACCCAAGAAAAGACTCAAATGTAAGGCCACTGAAACCTCATTTGAAGAAGTTGACTCATCGACAGATGATGAAGATCGGGACGTGTTTCTGGTTTCCCCCAGTCCTAAAAAGCCTCAACTACGGCACAACACGCCATGGATCATCAAGTACGCGCCACAAACTACCTCAGAGATTTGCATCAACCCCACCAAATTAAAGCAAGTGAAGGATGCATTGCATAGAATGAAGACACATCAACTGATGACCAAAGTGTTGGTCCTTGTAGGGCCATGCGGATCGAGCAAATCAACAACAATTAAATTGCTTGCTAAGGAAATAACCAATCTGGACGTGTTTAATGATAGTTTGATTGAGTATGATGAATCAGAAAACATTGGTCGTTTTTTACAAAGTTGCAAGTACAAGACACAGTCGGTAGTTTTGATTGAGGAGCTTCCTAATGTGTATCATGAGGACACATTGAGAGAATTTAGAGACGCTATTAGGCAATGGATTTTTGCTGGAATTGAATTACCGCCATTGGTGATTTGCATTAGCGAGTTTGAATATGAATCGGATAGAGCACAGGTTTCGTATGGACTAGAGAATAACATGACCGGGGATACGTTATTGAGTCGTGAATTGTTGAGTTATCCGGAAGTGGAGACGATCCGATTTAATCCGCTAGCAACGAGATTTTTAAAGAAGACGGTGTATTCAATTTTGAAAAACGAAGGTTTAACCAAGCTACTAAGTGATACAAAATTCGATGCATTCCTTCAAGAGCTATTCAAAGTGGGAGATATAAGATCAATCATTTTGAATTTGGAAATGTGGGTGAAATTTTACAAGTCTGGGGTTGATTACAACCGAGAGAACGCTATTGGAATTTTCCATGCAATTGGAAAAGTGATCTACTCAAGTAAAGATTTTGATGGGGATGTCGAAACAATCAATCTGAAGACTGTTTCTCAAGTGTTGGAAACGTTGCCGGAGAAGAATTTGAGTTTGTTGAATTTGGGGTTATTGGAAAACTATCATATATACCAAGATTCAAGTTTTGATTTGTCGATTGCAAAACATATAACCAATAATTTAAGTGTCAATGACTTATCTCCCTTTGGTGAAATTGGAGTGCGATCAACGCGTATTTATTTAAGTAAAGCTGGTCCCAAATCTTCAACTTCAAAATTGAAAATGAAGTTCCCACGTCATTTCAAGGTGTTGAAAGCAATGCGGAAAACCGCTACTCGATTGAATGAGTATCGTCGGTACATATCACCTTCAAGCTCAATTGAAAATTTGAATCTTATTGATGGGTATTACATGCCACTAATATATAATCGAAAATACAAAACGCGATATCGTTATAATCGACTTGGGGGTAAGCTAAATGAGATTTATGCCGATGATGATGCTCCTGTTATTGATGACGATTATTCATGCAACCACGACTATGACCAATTTCAGAATGACATTGATTTTGCTGTTAACCGGCAAGGTGATAATGGTGGGGATGATACTGAGAGTGATGCTTTAAGTGATGAGATTGAGGAGAGTCCATTTGAAGAGTCATCTGATGATGAGTTTGGATCAGATGCAGAGATAGACTTGTTGATTTCTCAAGGAAAATTATAATTATAATTGTAGCAAAAATTTACATTACCTATACATTCTCTAAGCGTTTAATGCATTTTCAAAGAACTGGTCGTCTTCCTCTAGATTCTCTTTAATGATATCCAATCCTCCTTGAAATTCTCCATTGATGTACAATTGTGGGAAAGTGGGCCAATCGCTAAATTTTTTCAACCCTTGTCTCACTGAATCATCTTTCAAGATATCGAAAAACCCAAATCTAACTTGATGTTCTCTTAATATTGCCACGAGTTGTCTTGAAAATCCACACTGAGGACTTGATGGCGATCCTTTCATGAACAACATAATTGGTGCCGCAGTGGTTAATTTGGTCAATCTTTCATTCAACGCTTCTTCTGTCTCCTCTGCTGGTTCATCTGCCGTTGGTTGTGTTCCGTTCAAGTTAGAGTTTGTTGCTTGTGTATTGGACACATTTGAAGATTGTGAATAGTCACTGGAACCTGAAAATTGATTCAATGCCGCAATGAATTCCTTTGGATCAGCACCGGATAACTCCTTCAATATGGTTTGTTTACGTATTAGGATAAAGTATGGCACTGCGCTAACATCAAACAACTCACTAATCTCTGACAAGTCGTCAGCGTTGATGGAAAGAAATAGTATTGATGGATCTTGAGCTTTGGAATCAGCCAATGTCTTGTACACTTGGTTCATGGTTTTGCATGGACCTGCCCACGGAGTGTGGAAGTATAGAGCGATTAATTTGGAATCATTGGATTTGGTTAGTTCTGTGAACTGTTGCTCACTTTCAACTTCTATAACACCCATTGTTTTATGAAGATATGCCGGTTTTGGTGATGGGATTCAGCAGAAGAGATTTTGTAAAATTGTGATGAAAATGTAAAAGGGAAAAAAATTATCAACGTCATGGGAAATTTCGTGCTTTACAAATCCTGTTACTCGATTTTCTAGGTGTTTACGTAGATTAGACCAGCCAACGCTTATAGTTTACACTCTACAGCTTAAAGACGCTAACACCATAAGTAGTACGTACCCCTTCTACTGTAGACTTGTGAAATTGTCGGATTCTTTTTGGCGCTAGTTGCCACAATATAATTTTAATGTGGCGTTTGCTACTATTATGCAGGATCCATCAATATGGAACTGCAAATTGAGCAGCACCAGATCCCTTCACACCGAACTCTCGGCATCCACTGGGTACTAAAGTTAATAATGGTAATAGACTGATTTCTATGGTGGATACGGGTAGTAGCAACTGTGAAATGGAACCCACAATGCTTTAGTGTATTGTAAACTTACCAAAGGCGCATGTCTACAACTAGCCTTCTCAGAAACCAAGCTTTCCAGCAGAGCACTCTTGAAACTTACATCATTCGTACTCATACCAAAAGTAGCATTCATCAACAGCATCTTATACTCCTGGCGTAGTTAGTGTCTTAATCTCATCACAAAATATGGGTAGCTCGCATCTTTTGAAAAAAAGGAAAATTGAGCATATACCCGACCACGAGAAACAGAAAACATTTATTTATCAGTTGATATCAAGCCCTTTGCAATAGTCAGTATCAACAATGGGAGTGCCAGCATTATTCAGATGGCTTTCCAAAAAATACCCCAAGATTATATCCCCAGTGATAGAGGAAGACGAGCATGAAATAGGAGGAGCAAAATATGAAGATCCTAATCCAAATGGAGAGATTGACAATTTGTATTTAGATATGAATGGTATTGTTCATCCATGTTCACACCCGGAGCATAAAAGACCTCCAGAAACTGAGGATGAGATGTTTTTGGATATTTTTACATACACAGATCGAGTGCTAATGATGGCACGTCCTAGAAAAGTTCTCATGATTGCAGTCGATGGAGTTGCACCAAGAGCTAAAATGAATCAACAGAGAGCAAGAAGGTTTAGATCTGCTCAGGATGCCAAATTCAAGCAAATGGCTATTGATAAGGAAATACGGGAGAAGGAAGCCCGTGGAGAGATGATCAACGATGCAATCAAGGGTAAAAAGCAATGGGATTCAAACGCTATTACTCCAGGAACTCCTTTCATGGATCGACTAGCCGAGGCTTTGAGGTATTGGGTTGCATATAAACTAAGCACCGATCCTGGGTGGGCCAATTTGCAAGTTATTATTAGTGATGCTACAGTACCCGGAGAAGGTGAGCATAAGTTGATGAGCTTTATTCGTTCGCAGCGATCTGACCCTCAATACAATCCAAACACCAAGCACTGCATATATGGTTTAGATGCAGATTTGATTTTCCTTGGTTTGGCCACTCATGAACCACATTTTAGGGTATTGAGAGAGGATGTTTTTGCCAATCAACAAAGACACATGACAGTATCCGACCATGTGGGGATGTCCAAGGATCAACTTTCATTGATTGAAGAAAGAGATAAAAAGAAGCCGTTCTTGTGGTTACATGTCAACGTTTTGAGAGAATACTTGGCGATTGAATTGTACAATCCACAAATTTCATTTCCCTTTGATTTGGAGAGGGCGATTGACGATTGGGTTTTTATTTGTTTTTTTGCTGGTAACGATTTCTTGCCTCATTTACCGAGTTTGGATGTGCGGGATAATGGTATTGATACTCTAGTCGGTTGTTGGAAAAAATGTCTTCCTCGGTTGCGTGATTACTTGACGTGTGATGGAAAGTTGAACTTGCAAAGTGTTGAGGTTCTTTTGGGTGATTTGGCTATCAAAGAAGATGAGATTTTCAGAAACAGATTTGCGATGGAAAAAAGAAGGGAAGATAACCGTAAAAGGCGGAAGGTTGCAGAGGAGCAAGATAAGGCATTGAAAAGTGTATACATGTCACAAGTCACCAAGGGAAAAGACAAAGCTCCTGTTGTTCCAGATAAGAATTTACCACTAATGGACACAAGTGGGAATGTAGTGGAAGGTCACGCACAATTGTCGAATAAGGATATTGTTCAAAACAGGGATACAATTGCACTCGCAGGTATGGCTAATAACGATGCGGCTGCTGCACTCAAGAAATTGATTGATTCAAAGAAACAACTTAATGAGATTACCCCAATAGAGAGTGAATCTAGTGCTGTGTCCACTCCTGCGTCAAATGGTGGTACTGACCTGGAAGAGCCTCAGCAAGTGAATTTCAAGAAAAGACAAGTTGATGTTGATATTTATGATGAACCTGTTGATGATATTCGATTACATGAACCAGGATATCAAAAACGTTATTACCAAGTTAAGTTTCATTGCAAAACCGATGAAGAGGTGGAACAGGTGAGACGTAATGTAGTCAAGAGCTATATTGAGGGAATATCATGGGTGGCATTGTACTATTATCAAGGGTGTCCATCTTGGACATGGTTCTATCCGTACCACTATGCTCCATTTGCATCTGATATGACCAACTTGGACGAATTGTTCCCTGATGGTATCAAGTTTGACTTGGGTGAGCCATTCAGACCATATGAGCAATTGATGTCAGTTCTTCCTGCTGCTTCGAGTCATGCTTTACCAGAAGTGTTTCACGCATTGATGAAAGATCCCGATAGTGAAATTATTGAGTTCTACCCAGAAGAGTTTGAAATTGATATGAATGGGAAGAAAATGAGCTGGCAGGGGATACCATTATTGCCATTCATAGATGAGAAGAGATTGCTAGATGCTGTTCAAGGAAAGTATGAAGAGTTGACTGAGTACGAAAAGGAAAGAAACACAAACAAACAGGCCGAGCTATTCATATCAAACGAAAATAAAAACTATAAAAAGTTTACTGAAGCTTTTTATAAAGATGAGTTGGACTCTATCAAGTTTCCATTTGCGAAAAGTAGCTTGTCGGGGTTGGCTATAAAGTTCCCACCATTTGATCCAAGTGGTACATTCAAGTTTCCCTTGAAGGAAGGCAATATGCCAAATATTGACAACAAAGACTATTTGCAGGTGGAGTATCACTTTCCAGAAAAGGCATGGGGAAAGTCCATGATTTTGAATGGATATATCCCCGCGGTACCGGCTTTATCCACGGCTGATCGAAACGAAGTTCTTTACCAACTTCTGTCAAATGATATGCGTGGTACGAATCGTGGATTCAATAACAACTTTCAAGCTAGTAATTACGTCAACAATGGACCTCAAGGAAAGGAGGTTTTCAAAATGTACTCTATGAGAAGAGGCGGCTATCGTTCCAGCTTGCAACACTTGAAAGATGGGAATAAGAATGATAGAGTACCAAATGGGGGTAGTGCCAATCCATACGGGGTACAAAACCGTTCCGGACACTCAGTTTATGGCCAAAATGTTTATGGCCAACCACAATTGTATAATAACGTTTATGGCAATATGCAAAGACAAACATATCCAAGCCAAGGTGCAGCTTACAATCAGTTTGCTCAAGCGTCGACATACCAACCACGGGGTGGAAACAATGGAGCTCATGGTGGGTACTATCCACCACCTGGTTCTGCTGGTAGAAATGGCTATAGATAATATCGTTGTATTATAATATCTAAAAAGTTAATGTAATATAAACAACTTCCACTTACCTAATGTATTGTCTTTTACCTGAATTGTGATACTGTTTTTTTCAGCATCAGGAAGGGCAATAATACTTCCATCTACGCAAAACCTTCTCTTGAGCAAGTCCTCTGAGTTCTTTAATTTCAATTGTACTCTGTCCTTCGGATTGATTTCGCGATAAATCACATCTGGGTTATTTATGTGGTTACCGCCATCGTATACTTGTTTCATGATGTCCATGATGTAGCTGTTATCGTTTGGCTTGGTGCGAAAAGCAATCAAGTATAAATTGTCATCAAAAATATCACCCTCGGGTGAAATATCAAAAGTTGGTTCAAATTTTTTAGAGGGAGTTAGCACCCAGTACGCAAAGGGACCACCAATAACTTCGTCATTGATTAAAAGGTCAGCTTCGTATTTTTGTTCTCTACTCAAATTATTCTGCGCAGCGATTTTAAATCTTTCGATTCCATACTTGCGTAATTCTGGGGTGTCACTGTCAGCAACTAAACTTGCATGAAACGCCCACGAGAAAACAACAATGAAATGTGTTGGGGAAACGACTTCCTCCTGAAATTCGTCTTGCACTAAATACCGAGTGCCACTGGGGACATCAGCTGTGTATAGATACAAAGGAGACACTGTTTCTGTTTGAAGCAACCGCACAATAGACGAAATCGGGTCTGTCAACCCCAAGGACAAAGCAAAACTATTTCCAGTTCCAACAGGGATAGGAATTATAGAAATAGAGCCTGAACCTGATGGATTTAATGCGTTTATAAATTCAGTAATTGACGTATCTCCACTGAGGAAGACGACTGTGGCGTCCACATCTTGAAAGTTTGAGGCAAACTCACTGATTGAACGAGCATTCTCCGTTTTGAAATGGCGATGCTTTATGCACAACGATTCAAACAAGGGCTTGATTATGCGAGTGTAGAGGTTTCTTTCATCAGATCTGCCAATGCCTGAATTAATTGAGTCAATGATGTACACACCTTTTTCTATCAAGCTTTTAGGGAGTGATTTGACGACTGTGGTGGTGGCATCCAGTTTATCTACTTGTGTTTCCTTGTAGGTATAAGAAGCGTCATCCTGGATCAATTCAATTACAAGCCGATTGGGCTCAAAGTAGATCTTATGTGACATTGCGCGATGTAGATGTGATGGTAGAAAAGGAGGAATAGTGTTGTGTTTTGCAGTATGTTTAGAAAAACTGTGGTTCTTATCTTTGCACTTTTGGTAGTGCGAATCTTTGGGGGCTCAGAAATTGTAAATCATTCCCCTTAGCGCATTGGTCTTTAAAACAGTGATCCGTTATTAATCAAAGATGAAGTTGTTGCAAAGTGCATCGACTTTTCTTTACTGCGATATATCTCAGATTCACCCGACTCTGCTTTGCTTCTTAAAACACAATTATTGAGATAAATTGCGGCGCGGTTTTCCCATCATGATTCTTCTGTAATAACCACAACAGGTCAAAAGAGTTCCCTAGTTTCAGACGAGATACTGAATTCTTTTAGTCGATAACAACAAGAGACAACTGACTGGGATGATAGTGCTGTTGGCATGCACTCCTTTGATGGAGAGATTCTCACAGCTTTTATTTTGGCGCTACCTCTTCAGCTCATCCTCATCGCAGAAGATCGAAAAACTTCATCCTTTTTCAGTCAAACAATAGTAAAGGCAGATTCGTCATATATACAACAGGACAGATTTAACCAAATTGTTATATATTCAAAAGGTCATTGGATAACGCAAGGTTTCTATATCCATCAACTCCAATCATTTATTTGTATTCGCATTTCGTGATGACGAGTGACAGTATTTATCTAAGTTTAGCCACCGTCCGGAATGCCAATAGAGTTTATCGCTCACTGTATCCAGAGAATCATCTTCCGGAAGAGCCATTATATTTCAATAATGAACTATCTGTCAATGAAAATCTAAATCATTTGTCATTAAACGTATTAAAGAATCCACCCTTTGCATACTATTGTTACAAGCCGATATTCTTAGAACTTGTTGCCCGATTGATTCAAAATACCTCCATTTTTGAAAAAGAATATACAAAAAGCTTTCAAAGCAATAATGTCCATGGGTGTATCGTCTTGTCAAAACTTTCATTATTACTTGACATTGCACCGGAAATATTGAACTTGTTTGAGCATTTTTTACAAAACTTCAACCCATGGTTAAAAATCGATGCCGCAGAAGCACTCGAAGTAGAGGCAATACTCCTAGCATACTATCGCACGATGCACTTCAATTCAGAAAGATTCCAACAGTACATCAATCCAGAAGTAATATACAAAATTCTCGAATCCAGTAGTCAATCCAAAGTTGCCAAATACTTGTGTGTCGAAATTCTCACCATTTATCTTCTGGCGTCAGAACTGTCAAGGAATGAAATGTTGGAGAAATACGCGAATGGAGATGAGCTCGTTTCCAAATATGGTTCGGGGTCACTCAATTATCGATTTCTTACCTTATCAGAAGCCAAAAGAATATCGAATTTCAAGAGCTTACCACATATGGAATTCCCACATGATATGTTACCAGACTCCATCTTTATTTCCCCAACAGAGTTGTCGTCAACGCTTTTAGTTTCAGTATGTGGAGTCTTGGTACCGAGATTAGCAAAAGGTGCTTCTTTTGAAACAAACCGAACTGATTTTGTTCCCACCAAAACATCTGTCCAAGCCCTTAGGACTTTGGCCGTTGACATCCAACTAAACCAGCCAGTGATGCTCGTGGGAGATTCTGGGTCGGGTAAAACCTTTCTAATCAACAAATTGGCTGCTGATTTGCATTGTTCTGACTCCATTGTCAAGATCCATTTGGGAGAACAAACCGACGCCAAGCTATTACTTGGTACCTACACCTCGGGTGAAAAACCAGGAACTTTCCAATGGAATACGGGTGTGTTGACCTCCGCAGTCCAGGAAGGAAAATGGGTATTAATTGAGGATATTGATCAAGCACCAACAGAAATTCTTTCTATATTGTTGACGTTGTTGGAAAAGAGAACGCTTAGTATACCATCTCGTGGTGAGGTGATCAAAGCCAAGAATGGGTTTCAATTGTTCTCAACTATAAGGCTGAAAGATAAGAATAGAGTGGTTCCAGATCTCATTGGGGCAAGATTTTGGAAAGTTGTCAACTTGGAAACCCCTTCTTCGGAAGAATTGAATACAATCCTATGCGCCAAATTTCCAATTCTTGCAAAGTTCATTGATCAAATTATGAACTGTTATTTCGAGGTTTTGCGGTTCTACAACCAAAAGGCTTTTGTTTCGCTAAACAAAGGAAGTTTACCAAGAATAATTTCTACCAAAGATTTGATTAAATTTTGCGCCAGAGTTAATAGATTGCTCATATTAGAGGGAGTTACACAACCCGATCAATCATTGGAGACATCTGTATATGACAACATCTTTGCAGAAGCCGTGTCTTGCTTTGGAAGTGCAATTGTTGAACCCCAAGCTTTGGAATTCTTGACCAAATTTATAGGGGAAAGTTTTGAAGTGCCACAACTGAGAATAAACCATTTTGTATCAAAACACACGCCATTGTTCCAAGCCGATACAAACGTTGTGAAAATAGGAAGGGCAACTTTGAAATCTGGTGGCAAAAAGTCGGACTCGTCATCCTTTGCCAGAACCAATCACGCCCTTCACTTAATGGAACAGATCGGTGTTGGATTAAGCATGACCGAGCCAATATTACTCGTGGGAGAAACTGGTACTGGTAAAACCACAATTGTCCAGCACGTTGCAAAACTCTTGGGCAAAAAATTAACTGTGATTAATGTTTCTCAACAAACAGAATCTGGTGATTTATTGGGTGGTTATAAGCCTGTAAATACCAAACTCATTGCCGTTGGTGTTCAAGAATATTTCGAGCCTTTGTTTTTGGCAACGTTTTCAGAAAAGAAAAATGAAAGGTTCAACAAAGTTTTGTTGCGGTGTTTCAATAGTGGGCAGTGGAGAAATGTGTTGAAATTGTGGACAGAAGCATATAAACTGGCTGTAGATGTGCTTTCTAAGAAGGAACCCCAAGAAGATATTGATGGTGCTCCAAGAAAAAAGAGAAAATTTAAGGCAGTGGATCCAGATTTTCTTTTGCAAAAATGGACTATCTTCAACCAGATGTTGAAGGATTTCGAAGTCACTGCATCGACAACTGATCATTCATTTGTGTTCAACTTTGTTGAAGGTTCTTTGGTGAAAGCAATCAAGAATGGCGACTGGCTCTTGCTTGATGAGATCAATTTGGCAAGCTCAGACACTTTGGAGAGTATTGCTGATTTATTGAACGATTCCTCGGAGCAGAGATCCATTTTATTGTCAGAAAGAGGTGATACGGATCCTATAAAAGTTCATCCTGATTTCAGACTTTTTGGGTGTATGAACCCTTCCACTGATGTCGGAAAAAGAGACCTTCCCGTAAGCATTAGGTCCAAGTTTACAGAAATTTATGTTCATTCTCCTGACAGAGACTACCAAGATCTTTTGAGGATTATCGACAAGTACATCGGGCGGTACTCAGTTGGAGATGATATAGTGATCAACGATATTGCAGAGCTATATTTGAAGGCGAAATCTTTGTCTGAGCAGAACAAGATTGTTGATGGTGCAAATCAAAGACCGCACTTTAGTATTCGTACGTTGACGAGAACTTTGGTTTATGTTACTGATATAGTTCCAATTTATGGTCTCAGAAGGTCCTTGTATGAAGGTTTCTGCATGACGTTTTTGACATTATTGGATGCTGATTCAGAAAACCTACTCAAACCAGAAATCGTTAATTACACAGTTGGGAAATTGAAGAATATGAATTCCGTCATGAGTCAAATTCCACCTCCGCCCCCTCATGATGCGGGGAGCTTTGTCCAATTCAAACACTACTGGATGAAACACGGTCCCAATGACGTTGTCCCTCAACCCAACTACATCATAACTCCATTTGTGGAAAAGAACTTAATGAACTTGGTAAGGGCTACCGCTGGTCGAAGATTTCCGGTGTTGATTCAAGGTCCTACATCCGCTGGTAAAACTTCAATGATTAATTACTTGGCAAACATAACCGGTCACAAATTTGTTCGTATCAACAACCACGAGCATACTGATCTTCAAGAGTATTTGGGTACTTATGTCAGTAACTCTAAAGGACAATTGGTTTTCCAGGAGGGTATCTTGGTCGAAGCTTTGCGCAGAGGTTATTGGATAGTTTTGGATGAGTTGAATCTCGCTCCAACTGATGTGTTGGAAGCTTTGAATAGATTGCTAGATGACAACCGTGAGTTATTTATTCCGGAAACCCAGGAGGTTGTAAAACCACATCCAGATTTTATGCTATTTGCTACGCAAAACCCACCAGGTTTGTATGGTGGTAGAAAAGTCCTTTCGCGTGCATTTCGTAATAGATTTTTGGAACTTCATTTTGACGACATTCCACAAGACGAATTGGAGATTATCTTGCAACAGAGGTGCCAGATTGCTCCAACCTATGCCAAAAGAATTGTCGACGTTTACAAGCAATTAACCGTACAACGTCAATCCACTAGATTGTTTGAGCAAAAAAACTCATTTGCAACGTTGAGGGATTTGTTTCGTTGGGCACAAAGGGAAGCTGTTGGGTACGAAGAGTTGGCCATAAATGGTTACATGCTTTTGGCAGAGCGGGTCCGTAAGCATGAGGAGAAGAAAGTTGTCAAAGAAGCCATAGAGAAAGTTATGAAAGTCAAATTGGACATGGAAGCTTATTATGATAACTTTGACCTCGAGAGTTTGACTGGTCAAGAAACAGGTGTCGTTTGGACCAGAGCCATGCGCCGTTTAGCGATATTGGTTCTCGCCTCGGTCAAGTATAATGAACCGTTGCTATTGGTTGGAGAGACTGGTTGCGGTAAGACCACCATCTGTCAAATAATTGCCAACTACTTCTCCAAGGAATTGATTGTGGTCAATGCCCACCAAAACACTGAAACTGGTGATTTACTAGGAAGTCAAAGGCCAGTCAGAAACAAGAGCAGTATACAGCACGATTTAAGAAGAAATCTTGTCAATTTTTTAACCGAGAGTGGCAACGAAGAAGGTTTGGCTAACTGGACGCTTGCAGAGTTGATACAAGCTTACAAGGAAAAGACAAGCAATTCCGAAGTTGAAAGTTCGGCAATCATCGAAGAGCAAATCAACTTGAATTCGATTTTGTTTGCATGGAATGATGGACCGTTGGTCACGGCGATGAAGACTGGTAATTATTTTCTTCTCGATGAAATTTCATTAGCTGACGATTCCGTATTGGAGAGGTTGAATTCAGTTCTTGAACCCGAACGAAGTTTATTGCTTGCTGAAAAAGGGTCACATGATGCTCACGTGATTGCTGCTAACGATTTCAAATTTTTTGCCACTATGAATCCTGGTGGTGATTACGGAAAGAAGGAGTTGTCACCTGCTTTGAGGAATAGATTCACTGAGCTTTGGGTGCCATCCATGGAGGATTTTCAAGATGTTTTCAAGATTGTGCAATCTAGGCTTCAAGTGAAAGAGCTTGCAAATGCAATTGTGAAATTTTCCGAGTGGTATGCCATGGAATTTGGAGGTGGAAGCACAGTGAGTGGTGTCATTTCCATTAGAGATATCTTGGCATGGGTTGACTTTATTAATACATCACACGGGTATTTGGGCGCCCCGGCCGCGTTATTGAACGGTGCGGCTATGGTATTCATTGATGCATTGGGAACCAACAACACCGCCTACTTGGCTGAAAATTCTGAAACTCTTGACATAATGAAGCAAAAGTGTGTTGAAGTGTTGTCAAAGTTTTTAAATGTTGAGCTTTCTGGGTTCATCACTCAGAAAATCGAAGTTACGGTGACTCAAGATTCGTTCAATGCAGGGTTGTTTCATATCCCCAGAGTGATCACCAATGAAAAGTTCCATTCCTTCAGTTTAGATGCACCAACTACAGCAACAAATGCCATGAAGGTTACCAGAGCTATGCAAGTTAATAAACCGATCTTGTTGGAAGGTAGTCCTGGAGTTGGTAAAACCAGTTTGATTACGGCAATGGCGAGTGCAACTGGAAACACCCTCATTCGTATCAATCTATCAGAGCAAACAGACTTGGTTGATTTGTTTGGGTCCGATGCACCTGCAGAAAATGGTAAAGCTGGAGAGTTTGCTTGGAGGGACGCGCCATTTTTACGTGCCATGCAACGAGGCGAATGGATTTTACTTGACGAAATGAACTTGGCCTCACAATCCGTTCTTGAAGGTTTAAACGCTTGTTTGGATCACAGAGGTGAAGCTTATATTCCAGAATTGGGCAAATCTTTTAAAAAGCATCCCGATTTCAAAATCTTCGCAGCACAAAATCCTCAGTATCAAGGTGGTGGCAGAAAGGGATTACCCAAGTCATTTGTGAATAGATTCAGCGTCGTTTATGTGGATACTTTGAAAGCTGAGGATCTCAATTTCATTTTACTGCATGTTTATCCACTGGTGGATTCCGCTCTGTCGTTAAAATTGATTGAGTTTATGTCTTCTATTGAAGATGAAGTGGTTGTGAAGAAACTATGGGGTCACTCTGGAAGTCCATGGGAGTTTAACCTACGTGACTCTTTGAGATGGTTGGGATTATATACGGCAAAGAATTTGCAAGTTGACACACAAATTGATGACTTTATTAATATGATTATTTGCCAAAGATTTAGAAATTTTGGAGACCGCACTCGGGCTGAACAGCTATTTGTAAGGTCATTTGGCTCATTTGCAAAGAGAGACAATTATTTCAATAAAGCTCCGTCTTTTATTCAAGCAGGCTCAGCTTTGGTGACAAGAAACAATTTGATGCAGTACAACAATGGTGATAATCTTTTGCCCTTGCAGTGCAATTTTGGTATCATGGAAACAGCATTGCGTTGTGTCACGTACAATATGCCGATGATATTGACTGGGCCCACTAGTTCCGGAAAGACGTGTTTGATCCGTTACTTGGCTAATATTTTAGGAGCCAAATTGGACGAATTTTCCATGAATAGTGATGTGGACTCTATGGATATTCTTGGTGGATATGAACAATCGGACTTGTCAAGAGCACTTCACAAATTTTTGAATCACCTTTATGTCGTTTTAAGTGAACTTGTGGTCTCAAAAGTAAGGTCAGATACTTTGGACATTTCCCAAGCTTTGAATGTTATTGATAGAATCTCGTCCGGTACTGTCACCACAGATAACTACAGCCACTTTCATAAACTCTTGCTTACCATTTCCGGGCTTTTCGAGTCAGATATTCTTTCCACTTCAGAATCATTGCTTTCGAAACTTTCACAACCAAGCTCATTAAAGTTTGAGTGGTTCGATGGTCTACTTGTGCAAGCGGTGGAGGAAGGACGATGGTTGGTGCTTGATAATGCCAATTTGTGCCCCCCATCCGTCTTGGATAGATTGAATTCATTATTAGAAACTAATGGGACATTGATCGTGAATGAATGTACCCTTGCAAATGGTGAGCCAAGAGTGATCAAGCCTCATCCTAACTTTAAACTATTCTTGACGGTGGATCCCAAGTATGGAGAACTTTCGAGAGCCATGAGAAATAGAGGTGTGGAAGTTTATATGGATGCGCTCGGAGCACGTGCCACTTTGTTTGATCGAAAGGTGTTAGGTATTGATGATATAGATGAGCTTCTGTCTGATAATCACGTGCCAACAGCCATTTATGGATACGACAGGTGTACAGAGATGGGCAATTTCAGCCTTGTCGAAGATACCCTACAAAATGGGGCATCGTATATTACCTCAATCTGGAGTATTATCCCTTTTTCCTCATTAGGTTTGCTTCAAAAATGGAAGGATTTTGTTTGCATATCACCTGAGTTTAGTGTAAACAGCAAGAAAGTTGCACAACTGGTACTTGACAACTTTGCACTTTTCCACCAGTTTGGGTTGGAAGGGGCCGCTTTTGACTTGTACGAATCTGCAAGCAAAATCGCAGGCGACATTTTGGGTGGAGAAATGGGTTTTGGTGTCCATCAAGCAATTCATCCATTGATCAACATTACATTAATATCATCGCTTGTCCCTGGTCATGCACTTCTTGCATCTAGTGAGTCGACGATGTTGTTTGAAGCAGTGAATGAGGTTAGAAAGATTGGTTCGCTGTTGAAAAGTGTTGAATTGGATGCCATGAACAAGAAGATAGGTGAGCTAACATATCTTGAAAGGTCGGCGGCAGTTTATCGTGGAAGAGACTTGAAATTCAAACCAAGACTTGGGGTGTATCAACTCCTTCAAGGATTGTTTGCTTTTGTCGTACAGGTTCTCTCAAGCGATCACTCTCATATGTTTTCCTTGAGCGTGTTCAATTCTGTTTTTGATTTGCTTGTTATATCCAAAGCCTTACTTGAAACATCTAAGGAACAAAATGAATCGAAAATCAGAGTTTATCAAGAACTACTTAAAAGATGGTGCGAAAGTAATTCCGATGTAGTGCATGCGGATGGTGGCGTCCTAGAATCCTCAATGGCTTTGCTTGATACTGGATTGGAGTTGTCATCTGGATTGTCAATGGATTTGATTTGGGAAAATTTTAGAGGAAAATACCCACTGTCTTTGAAAGGGTGGGAGTATTTGAAAACTGTTTACGGAGTTATGAATGATCTCGATTATGTGTCCAAAAGGCAGTCCATTAGTGCCTCCACTATTATACAAGATCTCGTCGTGGCTTTCTCGCAATTATACACTGCGATTGTCCTGAATGAGTACAAAGAGGATGATTTGAATTTGGTCTTGTCAAAAGTGTGCGCAACATTGAATGACCTTAAATCTAACGTCTCCCTTGATATACATCGTCAGAACAACTTTGAATTGGAATTCACCTACGTATGTGACTTTTCAGAAAGTATGGGTGATAACCAAAAATTGAAGGAATTGTACATGTTTTCAGAAAGGTCGTTGAAATCAATTGTGCTAGGTGAAAGTATATGTCCTTTTCCCTCCATACTTGAAGATTTGTGGAGCAAGAGCGAACCAGTTGAATCAAGAATTTCAGCATTGTTTTCAAGCAATTTGCTTGCCACTACATTAGGAAAGATAACTAATTTACACGCGACAGCAGCTAGTCACGTTGATGAAACAATACAAGATTTGAAGCTCCTAATCGGATCGTTGATTGAAACATCAAATCACTTATTGTCAGATCAGAGAGTTGTTTTTACCGGTAAATTGAGAGCGTGGTTGAAGCATACATGGTTGTCGCATGGGTTAATGTGGGGAGAAAATGAAGTCAAAGAACTTACCAAGTTGGATTCCAAGGTTGCACATGTGTTTAAGCAATTTTTAGTTCCAGTGTTTACCTTGCTCAAACTGAATTGCTTAACCGATTTGGGAAAAGCGTGGATCTTGTTTGCAGTTGGACTCATACAGTTGTATTTGCCTAATGTGCCGAAAGACCCAGCCATTAGAGAGTATGTCATTTCGAAGGTTTATTCAGCTCGCATGTCGCATCTCGCTGGTCTTCGAGATTCTTGGAAACATTCGAGAGAGGTTATGAGCGGAGATGAACCAATATATTTGGAGTCGACATTGAAGGATCTAACGGATTCAACTGAGCCTGAAACTCCAAAAGTGTACCGAGGAACAGATTCAATTGATGGTTTGATTGACGAATGGAATGCCATGTTGGATTCGAGTCTCAATTTCGAGACCATTTGCAAATTGTTGAGTGACATTGAGCAAGGCTCTCCCTCGGCAAAGGGGAAGTTAAACCTCCTTCAGAACAATCTTTCCAAGTTTGCACAACGAATAAAACTGAATTTTCTTGAATACTCCGACTTGAATGATATACTACTTGGGTACATATATGCGTTGCAATTTGGTTTCGAATTGGTTATGTTTGAGAATGAGAAACGCTTACAGGAGAAATTTTCTAAAGATTGGTTGATAAACACCGTTGAAATTTTGACGCCTACAAGAGTGGAATCTGAGTTTGCCAATGCACAGGAATTTACAAAGACGTTGACAGTGGATGATCCAAGGGCTGATGAAATTATGTCATTTTTCATGACTCTTGGCTTTGAAGAAGGAGAAATTCACGAAATCGATATTGTTGGAAAAGCCATCAAGATTTTGTATTATAGATGGTCACTTCGCAAGATGCGAGAGGATCAAATGGAAGCACAAAAGGAAAGCATGTTCAAATACAAAGATGAGGAGGATCATGTTGAGGATGACTTTCAAAAATTGTTTCCTGATTTTGATGAAGTGGTAGATTTGAAGGACACTGGTATGAGCAAAAATGAAGGTTTTGAGGAAATTCACCGTGATATTGCTGTTTCTTATATTAACAACTACGTGTATGGTGTGCAACTTGGAGCTGATGCTTTGCTGAAGAGAGGTTGCGCATTGTTTGATAAATTGACGACATCAAGTTTGAAAACAGAAACGAATAATTCGTCTTCTTTATCGACAATTATAAGTTCAGCCTATTCCGTTAGCGAAAATTTGTCTCAGGCAAACCAATGCTTCCACTTTTATAAAGATTGCAACCCAAGTGAAGTACGGAAGGCAGTAAAGATCATTGCAAGTGTACACTCGTTCACCAAAAAGATGCTTGAGCAATGGCCAGAACATGCTACTTTAAGAAACATTGCCTTTGCCACTACCGAGTTCATGGCATTCCCAATAGGTTTACCCTTGGGTAGATTTTTGCTGAAGTTGGAACAGATTTACACCTACATTGCAGAATGGCAAAAGTACTCATCAAGCCAAACTTCACTAGCAACTAAATACATGCAATTGACTGAATTGATGGTTTCATGGAGAAAGTTGGAGTTGTCAACTTGGAAGAGTTTGTTTGATCATGAAGAGGCATCGTGTGGTGAAAAGATTGGATTATGGTGGTTCCATCTACTTGAAGTTATTATGATTCCAATTTTGGACAATAGAGAGGATGAAGACCAAGTGGTGAATATTTTGTCAGCTTTAAATGTTTTCATGAGCAAAGTTTCCTACGGAGAATTCACTTTTAGGTTGAATTTATTGAAAGCATTCAAGAATCATGGATCACAAATACACAAGTCACATCCAATTGTCATGGCGTTGGACAATTTCATAAAATTCTACTCTCAATTCGAACCAATCATAGAGGAGGACATGACAGCAAAGAGAGCAAAATTGCAAAAAGATATTGATGAGGTTATTCTCTTGGCAAGTTGGAAGGATGTCAATATTGATGCTTTGAAGCAAAGTGCCAAAAAGTCTCACAATAGTCTATACAAGATTGTGCGGAAGTATCGTGATGTGTTGAGCACCCCAGTTCAACCAATAATAGAACAAGGCTTATCGCAGCCTATGAAAGACATTGAGAAATTGAAACTTCCGGTAATTGTACCATTCAACTTTGAAGGCAACTATGGCATGCTTTCCTCCATCACCACATGGAACCAAAGACCACTGAGATTGCAAGACATCTCCATAATCAAAAAGAACTTCAAAGTCTATTTGGATGGCGTTAAAAGTGAAGAATTGCCCCAGTTGTTGGATTTCGCTGAGGAAACGGCTCGCGCTGCTGATACACTTCGAAGTGAGACGCCAAGGGTGTTGAATGAGGGAAACAAGAAGTCGGTTGCAGCATTGAAGACGCAAAAGCTGAAGTTGCTTAGTGATACTATTCGTGAAGTTAGACAGTCTGGCTTGAAGACAAATATGAGAGCGGATATACTTGCAACCCAGAAATCAGTGAACTTGATTATTGCAAACTCAAGTATCTTTGGTGGGTTTTTGGAAGGATGCGACAGCATTTATTTCAGAATCTTGGATTTGTTGCCCCGATTAAGAGCTGCTGTTGGCTCTCCGTGTGAGGATGTTGCGGTGGCAGACCTCGAAAAGGGATTATCAGCAGCTGAGAATTTAATACATTGGTTGATTGTTAAACGTTCACCACTTGCCAAATTCAATGATGAATATCAAATGTTGCAGGGGTATTCAGGTGATATGTTGACTTTAGCTAAGATGGATAATGAGAAACTAATCTCAACTGAATTCTACAAAAGTTCTGTCAAAAATGTTAGAATTAGGAGAAAGTGGTTGCCCAAATTGTTGGATTATGCCATCAGCACCTGTAATGCTATTGGCAAATTCACCTCCACCATTGCCACTAGCACTTTTGAAGAATTAAAGAGAGAATTGGAGACGTATCCGCCCTTTGAGTCAGAGTCATTGGTCTACAGTACGTCGAATGAAAAAACCTTGCAAGAGTATGATGAATTTGAACTTCGTTTGAGAAATGCGTTGGACGTATGGAAAAGAGAGAACTCAAATGTACAATTCGTTGCTGATATTGTCTTGAATTGGTTGAATGGAAATGTCACACTCTCTGAGATTGGCAGCGATACACCCGGTACATCATCAATCGAGGATTGTGAAGTGGAGTTTAGAAAATTGTCGTCAATGATCCTTGTTGCTGTTCAGAAGATTACCGAATGTTGCAAGACAGTGGTAGAAACTGACGAAAAGGGTTGGTTAGTTCAAGCGCAGGCGAAAGTGTCTGAATATATAAAACTCACGCATATCAAGGCGATTACGGCAAAATTAAAGAGATGCATTGAAATGTGTACCATGACCGTTGATCAATCTCCATTGATTGCTTCGTTGGCTGCATTCACCTTCCCATTGGTTGAAAACTATTTTCAATTGTGCTCAATTGTGTTTGATAAAGCTAGGACCAACTACAAAAACTTGTCCAAAGCTACATTCATTTTTTCAACATTACTTTACTCGTTAGCCACCAAGGGATTCTGTTCCCCAGAGTCGCCACAAGAACAAAAGGATGACAACAACTTGCATGATGGAACTGGGTTGGGTGATGGTGAAGGTGCTCAGAATAACAATGATGATGTCGAAGAAGATGATGATTTAACTGAAAATGCACAAAATCCCAACGATGAACAAAAGAATGATGAGGAGCAAGACGAGAAGGATGATGCGGTGGAGATGGAAGGCGATATGGCTGGTGAACTAGAGGATTTGTCTGATCAGGATAAAGATGATGAAGGTGAAGGTGATGATGAAGATGAAGAAGATCTTGATGAAGAAGTCGATGACTTGGATGAGTTAGATCCAAATAATGTTGATGAAAAAATGTGGGACGAGGAGGCCAAGGATGAGAAAGAGAAGGAATCGGATAAGATGCCAGAAAACTCAAGCAATGACAATGAAATGGAAGCAAGAGAGGATGATGAACAAGGAGAGGCTAAGGAGGACCAAAAGCCAAAAGATGATGGTGAGGCTAAAGAGGATGATGAAGGCGAACAGGAGGAGGATGAAGATGTCGGCGAACAGGAGGATAAAGTTGACAACCAAGAAGGTGATCAATTGGAGGATAACGTACCGGAATCGGAAGCATTGGAGCTCCCTGATGATATCAATATTGATGGTGATGATGACGAGGCTCAAGAAGAAAGTGAGGATGAATTGGAAGATGAGCGTGATGATGAGTTGAATGAAGATACACAAATCAAGGATGAAATGCAAGTTGAAGAGGATGTAAGCAAGGACGAAGTTGACGAAGAAAATGAAACTGCAGAGAACCCAGAGGATGATGAAGAAGACAACCAACGCTCTGAGAGCGAGGAGAACGAGAACGAGGTTGAAGAAGAAGCTGGTGCTGAACTTGAGGACAAGATTGATGAAGAAATGGAAGATCAAGAGCGCGACAAGAGTGAAGATAAAAATGAAAGTGGCAAAGAACCCAATGAAGACTCAAACGCGATAGACGGTGCTGATGGGTCGGCTGACATGGACAATGAAGAGGATGTGGATATGGATGCAGCAACAGAACAGCAAGCAGGCAAATCCGGAGATGGAGCAGAAAACGAACCCAACAATGATGAACAAGGTGAAACCCTTGCTGGGAACGACAATTCAGCAGCAGAAGAAAAGAATGAAATGACAATTGAAGATGAAGTACATGACAAAGCCAACGAGTCTCTTAAACAAATTGGTGATTCCTTAAAAGAATTTCATCGTCGAAGGCAAGACATTCTTGAAGCTGAAGAAGACAATGATGAGACGAATGAGCAATCTGCGAATCAAAACATGAATGAGTTTCAACACAATCCAGACACAAATGCTGATGACTTGCAGGCACTTGGAGCTGCCAACAAAGACCAAATTCACTCCATTGATGAGGATATGGCAATTGATGATGAAGAAAAGGAGGAAGCGCCTAGTAAAGAAGCTGAAGATGCAAACAATCCTGAAGCACCTGAGATGGATGACAATGAAGAAGTGGAAGAGGGTGGTGACGATAATGGTGCTGCTGCACAAATGGCGGTTGAAGATGCAGCAATCATTGATGAGAAGGATCAACTGATAAGCAAGCCAACTATGGAATTCGATGATGACGATGAAGAGGAAGAAGAAATTGAAGAAATGATTGAAAAATACGCCATTACTGATGATGAACCTCCATTGTCGTTAGAAGAGGCACGGAAGTTGTGGAAAGAGAGTGAATTGGCAACACAAGAGTTGGCTTCTGGCCTTTGTGAGCAATTGAGGTTGATTTTGGAACCCACCTTGAGTACCAAGTTACGTGGTGACTACAAGACTGGTAAAAGATTGAATATGAAACGAATTATTCCTTATATTGCATCTGATTTCAAAAAGGACAAGATTTGGTTGAGAAGAACCAAGCCTTCCAAGCGTGAGTATCAAATCATGATTGCTGTTGACGATTCCAAATCAATGACTGAAAGTAACTCATCAAAATTGGCACTCAACAGTATTGCTTTGGTATCCAAGGCATTGAGTCAGTTGGAAAGCGGTGGATTGTCCATTGTTCGATTCGGAGAAGATGTGAAAATTGTGCATCCATTTGATAAGCCATTTAATGCCAATAACGAAACTGGTGCCAGAATCTTCCAGTGGTTTGATTTTCAACAATCACGAACAGATATCAAGGCATTGTGTAATGAATCGTTGAAGATATTTGAGGATGAGAAGTTTGAAAACAAAGCTGATTTGTGGCAGTTGCAAATCATAATCAGTGATGGTGTTTGTGAAAGTCATGAGAATATTATGCGCATGGTGAGAAAGGCAAGAGATGAAAAGATTATGATGGTGTTTGTTGTTATTGATGGAATCAATCTGAAGGAATCAATTATGGATATGCAACAGGTGAGATACGAGACTGATGAAAATACTGGTGAATTGGTTTTGAAGGTGGACAAGTATCTTGATAGTTTCCCATTTGAGTTTTATGTCATTGTTAAGGATATCAATGAGTTACCAGAAATGCTATCAACTATTCTTCGTCAATACTTTACCGAGATATCTACAGTATAGAGTTGATAGAAATGTAATTAAAATGTGATTCTAGCAAAAATCCCCAAACCTAAATCATAAATCCTAAATCCTAAATCCTAAAAACCCAAATATTCAATCACGTTGATTCTTGTGCTCACTTTTGTTTATTGTTCTTGACAACTTTGGAAACAACTATCGACATGTCGTCAACTTTTCCTCCAATACTATGTGGCTTTCTTGATGAATCTTTATTCAATGTTTGATTAACTTTTTCATTGTATGGAGTGTAAGCATAGTCGTCAAATGCAACTTCCTTTGCCTTGATGAGTAACTTGTTGGCAATTGTCTTCACATTATTCTTTTTAGCATTGATAAACTCGTCCAAATAGTTTATAATTTCACTTTCGTATAAATTGTCAGTGATTCCATCCGAACACATGACAATGTAGTCACCTTCTTTCAATTTCACCAGATCAATCCATGCAAAATCGGAAGGCATTTTCGACATTGTATTTGTTCCAATTTGTGTAGGACAAAAGCCATCGCTTGTTTCCTCCTTGTTTGTAAGAAGTATTTTGCCATCTCTAATGATGAAAAGCTTGGAGTCACCAATACTAATCATCAACAACATGTCACCACTCAACATTCCCAAAACTAAGGTTGATGATCCGCTCAATTTTTGTAAATCCATCAAATGCGAAGTATGTAAAAACGAGTCATCCAAGATCTCTTCAATATCGCGACGCTTCAAGTGGTGGGGAGCGTGACTAATTTTGTACTCTGTCATTAAACGACTAAAAGTTTCCACAATGGATCGTGACCAAATACCTGAGTTTGCCAATTCTCCTGAACTCTCCCATCCGCTGACTCCATCGGCAATAGCAAGAACGGAAGGAGAGACAAGCATGGTATCATCTCCTGCTTTAATACTCAATGTGTCACTTGGCGAACCCTCTGGTCTTCTTCTCGGGAGAAGCGAGTTCAACTGGGTTGGATCAGTCAAATCACTAAGTGAATTTATTGATGGTACAATTGAGTCTGAATGAAACCCAAAAGATGCATAGCCAAAATCAAATTTGAACTTGTCCTGAGCTAGCTTTTTCATTTGTTCTCTTGTGATGAGTGGGTACTGGACATACGGTATTTCTTCATCAACCAGGTCTCTTTCTTCGCTTTCTTCTGAAATGTTAAATCCAAAGTAGTTTCTGACTCCATTAAAGTATGATGACATGAATCTCTTTGCAGTGGGGTGTATGAGACTACTTGGCTGGCGGAAACAACGTGAGTAATGACGCTGGCAGTGTGGTAGTGACGAAACCACCCTCAGTGGGGACAATGCTAATTTGTATAAGGTGTAAGATCGTGACATTAATGAATAATAAAATGTGTTGTTGTCGTGTCGAGTGACGTTCCTCTTTCAGGCTCCCTATGATTGGAGAAACAAACTATGCAAATGGGCAAAAAATAATGGGGGAACTAAAACAAGTGAAAGTTCAGGGATTAACTTCTTTCAATATATAGCAAAAGATATAGAACTGAACTTAATGTGATGAGGATAAATGGTGAATTTTTTTAAAAAAAGTTTGTTTCTTATTTTCTATATTGCCGCCGATGTCCGAGATGGCTTTTTGTGGTGTGTGCGTGTGTGTATGCGATGCGTGTGAGTGGGTGGATATCAGAGCAATAGTGGCAAAAGTACGGAAACAGAGTTGTTTAAGTGTAGTATCACCCTCTTCCTTACTTGCTGTGGAGCTAGTCGAGGAAGTCTAGTGGTGGTGGTGGTGGTGGTCTAATGGGGGG
>OGTJ01000096.1_pt1 | contig 56648 bp, 30 predicted proteins | sample 1574611 | NCBI WGS metagenome assembly OGTJ01 (sample SAMN03295858, study PRJEB24534) | human gut metagenome | isolation source: fecal sample 1 from infant 9 | host: Homo sapiens | place: USA: Pittsburgh, PA | collected 2014-07
GGGGGAGGGTGCGGGTGCACTACCGCTAATTTTATAATACTGCGCTATGGCTTTTGAGTCAACTCCGTGTTTGTGTAAAACTGTCGAAGCCCCACGGTTTGCAGCATAGTTTCTTACTTTCAAGTCATATAAAACTCATCTACAAACTATTTAGATGATGGTCGACCGCTACGCCAAATGGATATAGTGAGGCCCAGTGGCAGAATAAAGCGAGGTGATCTATACGTTTCTATTCTACTAGGTTATGCTTGTAGTTATACGGTTCAACAGCATGATCTTGTACGTGTTTATATAAACTGTGAACATCTTCAACGTCTCGTGATGGTACAGTTGAAGAAAGTCGATTTTGATGCGGGTGGAAAGTGGGAACTAACGACGCAAACAAGGCAGTGTCAATTTGGAAAAACTTTGGAGTCATCATCAAACATAAATTGGTCCTTGATGGTCGCTTTATAAAGAAGTTCGGTGCTTATAATTTTACTGATGCGAACCGGTGGGACAACCAACAAATGTTCTCATGATGTACAAATTACATTGTTATATTACATACAATTCAACACAACAAACACACTTTTTATGAAAGTTCAATGTTACCAACGACACCTTCATCATCATTCGCATTTAGCTCCTCCTCTTCTTCCTGTTCCAAGTCAGCCTTATTTATAGCAATCAATCGAAGGAATGCAACTCTTTTCCTTTTTTTATTGTAAATAAACCAGAAATAACTCCACATTGGCTGATACGGGTATGAGATATCCTCAAATATCGAGTCATTAGCTGGTTCAAACAGATATATACTGCAGCTTTCTTGGGGTAGTTTCGCAGTTGGCGGGGACCCCGATCCGTGCCTTATACTATTGCTGCTTCCATTGTTGTGGTTACTGCTGTTGTTGGTCATACTATTCTTCCTACTTGTACCGGCCTCCAGGTGATGATGATGATGATTATTCTCATTCGCGTCAGTGTCCTGTGCAGCCAAATAAGGAGACGATGTTTTTGAAGGCAACACTTCCATGTACGAGTCAAGTATATCCCACATCCAATGCAAAACGTCGCTCTTCTTACCCAAAGACATCAATAAATTGTCAAATTTGGTTAGCAAGTCAGTTATAGGAACTTTAATGAAATCGTGTGTTGGTTGAAGATTACTGAAGTCTTGATCGGGAAACGTATGGTTCAAGATACCAATGAGGTAGGCAAATGTGCGTCTTGTGGTTGTGTTTTTCAAAGGACCAAATGGTGAATCGTCAATTGCGTGTTCATCTTGTTCTGGGTCATTGATGGTGAAACTATCATCAGTTGCATTCAATGACTTTGAAAGTAGAGAAGCACTAGTTGGTTGTTGTTCGGGGATATCAGGAATCAGTGCCTTGTGAAATTGAATTCTTCCCAGAGTAGAGCTTGACCTTCGTTGTTTTTGCTGCTGCTGCTGCTGCTGCTGTTGTTGTTGTTGTTGTTGCTCTTGTATTCGAATATCGTGAGGACTTCCGCTAGTACCAAACAACGACGTTATCGAATTCTGTCGTTCTTTCTCTAACGAACGAGACAACATGTTATCCTCAATTATTTGATCCAAATGTTTATCAATTGTCTTGAACAATTTACGATCAGACGCAATTGGTTTCGTAGTGAACAACTCACATCCACCTCTAATCTCCAATGAATTATCAGCCAGTGTGAAATTTAGCTCTTGGTTGACTAGTTCTAAATCAATTTCATCAATGTACTACAGAAAGAAAGAAAATTTAGTTAGTATTAGGTATCGATGGTATATGCTTTGGTTGATTGGTTGGTTGCAAGTCGGGGTCAAACAAGAACCTCCGCCTCTCCGCCTCTCCCCCCGCTTGAAATCGAACAACCGTAAGGCTAACCCCCCCGAGGGCAGCAAAAATAAAATTGAAACTTCGATCTGCATTATTGACATACCTTCATGATGATTCGTTCAGTACTGTAAAATGATAATACAATATATTATTACAAAAGTAAGAGACAGTCTTGAAGATTAATATCAATTGTTGATTGTTTGTTGTTTTAATTTACGCACGACCACGTTTTTCTCTCTCTCTCCCTCAATTTCAAAACCACGTCTTGATCAAGTTTTGTGTCAGCTGTTTCCACGCGCATACCCAATTGGGTGCAACGTGCAAGCAAAGAAAATACATGTAGAGTAGAACATCAATAAATACATTCTTCTATTAATACAACTCAGAAGAAAAATAGGCCCCTTTCTTCCAACTCACGACCTCTCCTATTTACATTTGTTTCAATCCATATTTATCGATGGTGAAGGAATAATTCTTGAATCTATCATTTCTCAAATTGTGGGTACTCAGTACAACTTTAATGAATCGTTCAACTTGCCAGCCCTTGATCAACAGAGAAACACTGGATTGTGAAGTAGCACTGGTAGAAACGCTAGTTGCACTGGTCGCAGTAGTAGTTGCAGCAGAAGAAGAAGGAGTAGATGTCAGCGCCGTCAGTAATTGTTGTGATTGATCTTTACTCCCATTCGACGCTAAAGTAAAACCTTCACATAGTTGCACATAAGACAATCCAGTTTCTAAATCTATACCTCCATTGGCTTCACTCTCTCGAACCAACTCTTCTCTCGTTTTCAATTGTGGTTTGTATGTCTTCATCAACATAATTCGATTTTGAATCCTTGTTGCCCATGGGTATCCCAAAGTAGGAACAACTCTTTTGGTACTCTTGTTCTTAAACTCATGTGCTTTCATTATCAACTCAGCTTGACTTTCACGCATGTCAATAATTCTTGTCTTGTTCAATCGAGGATCTACTTCCATAACCGGCACCGACCTGGTACCATTTTCATCGGTCACTTTCTGTCTCTTGTTTGATGAGCCACTCTGAGTATCAAATGATCTTTGCAACTCCAAATCTAACAATTCCAAATCGCGTTCGTTCAATTGCACATGCGAAGGAGGGAGGTATTTGAATATGGTTCTGGGATCCCACCCCGATGCAATAGGGATTTGAAAATCTAAATTTAAAGGATATAGTAGTTCATCATCTTCATCACCAATGATGACATTCTTGTTATTGACAAAGTCAGCAGTATGATCACTTACTTGATTCACCACCACTACGGCAATATTGAACTGCCTTGCCAATCTTGTTAGATGACGATACAATAGACTTAAATAATGCAATTTTGTTGACCTTGTAGCATACTTTGCGCTTTTGGTGCCTACTAATCTCAGATACTTATTCTTTAGTCGTTTAAGCTCATGAAATTCAGCATGGTCTTCGAGTTCTTGTTCCTGCTCTTCGATCTTGTCTTTTATGAACAGGACATTCGACATGGCATCTTCTCGTCGAAAATGATGAGCAATTGAATCAATGACAAGAAGTTTTGTACTCTTATCTTGTTGTAGCTTTGTAGACAACTGAGTGAATAAAATATGATCTTGACTTTCCAAGTCAGGACAATATATGTAGGATATTTGGTTCAATTTTGCATCAACATCCATACTGTTCAAAGCATCTGCTTCAAACATGTTTGCCAATCTTTTAGACTCCATAAATGTTTCTGTGGCAACAAGAATCGGCTTACTTTCAGGGTACTGCATGACGCAATTATGAATCAACTGGTACAAAAACTGCGACTTTCCGCAACCACTAGCCCCAAATACCTCGGTCACTTCACCAAGTGGGATACCACCACCAACTCCACCCAACTCAAGATCAACAGAAGGCAACCCAGTTGTAATCGCGTCACTTTCCTCAAACAAGTCGTCCACCTTACTTGGCTCTATTGACAAATCGTTCTGTAGTGCTTTGAAATATTGACGTATTTCCCCTTCAGGTCTATTGAGTAATTTGGCTAGGGCTGAATGATCATCATTGGATGTTTCATGGTGGTGCATCAAATCAACAATAGATTTCCCATGAGTGTTCAATAGCCCTACTAGATAGGGGAATTTATGAGAGCTTTGAAACTCATTTGGACCCAACTGTTTAAAATCATCCATGTAAGAACATATAGGAAAGCGTGTTCCCAAGATTTTTCAAATTGTCTTGATTGTTTTGGTTTCGTTTATACGCGAGTTTTTTTCTGTGAATGATGCGTAAGTGAGATTATTATGCACGCTTTTACTTCCATCATTATATCTCTATATCGAAGATGGAGATCAATGGATTGGTATAGGGTGATCATATTGTGGGGAATATAAAATATAAACATCTATTCTACGTAAAGAACCCAGAAGCTTTAGATATCATAAAGTCCTTTGATTTAGCAAATCGAACTGCAAAATTGGGAATGGAGAACCCATAGATTGCACCAACACCGCCATCTCTTCCAATAGGCACAACAATCGTAGCTCTAGTAGGTTTGACATAAGGAGTTAATTTAACATTTGCATCACCAAATACTTCATGAGCAATAGTCTTGGTGAAAATTGGCTTTTGATTGTATGTCAAATCGACCACTGATTGCTGTCCCAATGCAAGAATATCACCAAGACAAATGACCTCATGATGATCACGTAACCGGAAATACTCATCAGTGATTACATACTTTCTTTTGTCCAAAATGTCTTGAGGTAAATACTCAGTATTGGGGATCAACAAGTGGGCTTCAAGAACCAAATCGAAATCACGACTAGAACCATCTTCAAGAACAATTGTTGATTCACCTTGCTTTTTGACGAGTTGATTATTGACAATTTCAACATTTAAAATTTGCAATTTATTAGTGACTGAAGATACATGATTAGGTAATGGGATAGATAAAGGTCCCAGTGATCCCGTGTATAAGACAATTTCCTTTTGTCCTTTGAATTCATGTCCCAATTCACCAGCTGTTTCAACACCAGTGGTTCCACCTCCGATAATGGCAATTGATTTAGCCTTTTGAATCTCAGCACTGGCTTGTCTAATTGAATCCAATGTGAAATCAGTATTTTTTACTGAATCAAGTTTCCAAATCGGTGAAATTGATCTAGCACCAGAAGCAAGGATTAAGTTGTCGTAATCGAATTTGGCTCCATTGGCTATTGTCACATTCTTTTCCTGAAAATCAACTTGTTCCACACTTGATTGTACATGAGTAGCTTTATGGATAGTTCCACTAATCAAGTTCTTGATTGATTCATCAAGTGGGAAAACAGTTTTGTCAATTGTTTCATTTTCAATTAACAAACGAGGAACACCAACATTGAAAAATGCTTTGTCATTGGGTGAAATTATGGTGATGTCTAATTTGATGTCTTTGGTGGTGAGCAATGTCTTTAATGCCACAATAGCAGCATAAGAACCGCCGACGATAATAACCTGCTTGGATGAAGACATCAGTGTGCCTTATATCAGTTGAGTCTCTTTAAAGGGGAATTAATGAGAGTGGCAATGACCAATTCAGCAATTCTATTGAAGGATCTATTGTGCATTTTATTTAATAAATTTCGTGTAAATGAAATTTGTAAAGTTTGTAATGCTTCATGAGCTAAATCAGGAGAGAAACTTCGGATCGCAATTAATTCCAAATTCAGACAAGTGCGGAAATTACAGGGAGCTATTTCTTTTATTTTTTGTATACACCACTATTAATTCATTTAGTGAGCACCAGAGATAAAGAACCACTTGTCAATTGACTTATCAATTGGAGCAGCTGTAGCTGGAGCAGCAGATGGAATGTCGACATTTGGATCATAAGTAGCAGTCTTTGATAAAGTAGTGTTTACCAATTCAATTCCCTTTGAATCAGCACTTTGACCAGCAATCAATTTCTCCCAAGCTTCATGAGTCTCATTGATGACTTCTTCTGCATATTTTTTGTTCTTACATTCACCACTGAATGCAAATTGGTTTTCTGGTTTTCCATCTGGAATTTTGTAGATTCTAAACCATTCATTAGTGGCTCTCAATAAACCTGGCAAGTGGGTTTCGACATCTTCAATGTCGTTCAATTTAGGAGCCAATGGATCATTGACATCAATAACAATGATTTTCCAATCAGTTTCACCTTCATCCAAAAGAGCCATTACGCCCAAGACTTTAACTTGCTTAATTTCACCAACAGTGGCAACTTTTTCACCAATTTCACAAACATCCAATGGATCATTGTCACCTTTGGCTTTGGTTTCTGGGTGGGTGACATTTGGATCTTCCCAAGTTTGTGGGAATGCACCATAATTGTGAATGTATCCATGGTGAGGGAAACAGTTACGAACAAATCTCAATTTACCCTTTTTGGTATCTTGAATGATTGGGTTCAATTTGATATCTTTGGAGATTTCCAATTTGGCATTGGTCCACCTTGGAACTTCAACAATCATGTTGAGGATGGTTTTCTCTTCATTAGCGTACAATGGAATATCATGGAATGGAGAAATTGGTTTGCCGTTTTCTTCAAGGTAAACTTTGTACTCCAAAGTGTTAGCAGCACCAACTTGACGTGTTTGGAAAGACATTGTGTGTGTTTATTGATAGTTCAATTGACGAAAAGGAATAAAAGTGACGACAAATCGTAATTGAGAAAAAAAGAATTGTTGAGTGGTTTTTGCAAAGATTTTCAACGGATCGTTTGCTTTTGTGGTGCAAGCACTTTTTTTTTTGAATTTTCACCTGTTATCACGTGCTTGGGAGCAAACCTTGCCAAGTATATAACTGTTGTATTCGTCTTTGGACACCACATTCATTTCAGCCTTTTTGTACAAGAATAACCCACGGGTCAATTCTCGGTGGACTTTTGGTCCCAAGCTGACCATTGAGGTGGAAGAGAGATTGGACATGATGGATACATCACGAGTACTGGCTGTCAACTGCGAATTGAGACTCGACTCAAGTAAATACATCCCGCTGTATTTGATATCCGGCACTGCATTTTTGTATCGTTTGTAAATGAGCAATCCATGGGCATCAGAATCGAAAAACCCTAAAGTTGTTGTACAATATGTCCGTGCTAACCAACTAGCGAATCGTTGAGTCAAATTGTCGGAAAACCCTTTACCTGTAAGTATTATGTAGTTGCAATGAAGCTGTTGACTTTGTAGCTGCATGTATTTACTAAATGAATGAAAGACCGCATCTTTTTCTAGAACAATTATCAATAACGAACTTCTTGGAGTTATACTACAATTCCATTTGAAGTAATTGCAATAATCAATGGGAATTAAAACTGGTTCCTGCATTTGCTGGAAAATGTTGCCATACGTTAAACCCTTTTGTGTTGGGTGGATGTTGAAGTCTTGAGCCAAGGACCACCCTAAACAATTTTCCACCAAATCGGTGAGCATCCTTCTACATTCTTGTTGGTCTTTGTTGAATAGCTCTATATCTTGATAGTAAATATCTCTAATGGTTGTGGATTTGTTGAGAGTCAAGTTTTGCTTTAGTATTTTGATCAATTTAATCAAGGCTGCAAGTTTGGCACAATTCGATGCAAAAACACTGGGTGTGCTTAACAGCATTAGTTTTCTGTATGAGTGTGAATCATTACAGTTTTGATAAATGACAAGTGATATACTCAGTTGCTTTTCAAATGCTCTGACTAACTGTTGCCAAATGTCTTCAAGAATCTGGAGTTTGGATTTAACAATATTGTTAGTGACAAAAATCAGCTTCATCAACACAACGTACATCTAGCTCAACTTACTTTGATGAATCAGGACGTATATGAATTACCTTTATATCTGGCATCAAACTTATTGCTATACCGGTGTGTGCACATTCGTATGAAAGTGTGATTTTACAACAAAAATTTGGTTGCAAAGAATGCCACCAATTTCAGTGAGTGTGGTGTAATGAACAGATCACGTGCCAATGAGTATCAAAAAAAAAAAAACATGGAGGAGTCCATGCATCCACTAAGCTTCCATTTTGTTGTTATCATAAGCCATTCGCATATCTTGGTTTCCCATGTCTTATAAAAAGACCCCTTGTTGAGAAGTAATAGTACCCGTTCCGATCTTGTCGGTGGCGTTGCAAGTCATCAGTCATGTACGATAGTTAGTATTGTCCGATGACAATCTTTTCCACATATTCATTCAATCATCTTCACATTGTTTCTTATTTTTTCTTCGCCTATCTATGTTTTTTCTTGTCCTCGGCACCGACATCCTCCCAATAGCAGTACACGAAGACGTTATGATGCATTGATTCAACTCATTTAGACTGATTACATTATTGTCCATTGTGATTTGAGGGATTCTAAAAGTCATCTATGGAAGAGTAAAGTGTTTGTAAATCTTTTGTATGTAATGCGTAATCTAAAGTCCAAACTTTGTAACAAAAACAATGAAATAAAAGGAGCCGTCATGGAGCTACATGCATGAAGGTATCGGGAACATTCTGAAAGAACAGTCCATAGTCTTATAAAATAGCTAGCTATACACTACTCTCTCTCTACATAGAAACAGTTTGCGAATGAATTTGCCATTGGTTAATAGTTCTTGTCTATTAATAGCAATTTGTGTCATTTTGTATGTCCGTAAATTTCTTTCACACACAGCACAACATATACTCACTCTCAATCTAATTTTTTTTTTTGCCGCTATTAACTTATATCCGCTATCCTTCTCAAGAAGTTAAATTCCACAACTCCATAACCTGTTTCCATCTTCTCTTATTACTGTAGTATCGTACGATAGATGCCCTGCAAAAGTTCAGTGTCTGCTCTCACTCTTAGTTTTGGTCTCGTCTTTTCCGGATTTTTTTTTTTAAAAGTTTGAAATATCCCAGACAATAGAAGAAAAAGAAGAAGCAAATAAAAAAAATGACAAAAACCCACACAATAAGACACACACAGAGAGAGAGAAGGATCTAAAATTGTGATTTTGTAAGCAAAACGAACATCACTGTTCTTTTTTTTGAAAGACCAACCTTCACAACAGACCTCAGCAGTATAGGTCTACTATTATTACACATCTACCATTTAGCTCACCACCACTAGTAGAGCAACAACAAAGACTAGTCCTAGATTGGAAAAAACCATCACGCATTTTCACGCACCTCCCCACGCCGATATCACCTTTAAGAATCACCATATATATACACAGACACACCAACATTGCCACTTACAATGCCGTTTATCCAACAAGACGACACCATATTAAATAGCATTCACACTCTTTACACAAAAAGAGATTGGGATGATGATTACTGGAGCAATTCCGGTGGAGCACGATGGGCATTCTTTGCCATATTTGTTGTTTTGATAATCATTGTTGTTTTGGGTACGATAAGAGTCAACAAAAAACGAGCTCAACATGGAGAACAGCCAATTTATGGAACTAGATGGCTAACTCCACCATCATACAGGCAGTCACAAACTCAATACCAACAACCAGATCACGTTAGGGATCCTGATTTACCTAGTGCTTATGTTCCTACATATACAGCTACAGCTAATGAATACGATATGGGTTATTATGATTCAAATGGCAATTTCCACCCAAATCCAAATGCCAAACTGGCATTGCCACATCCTCCTGAAACCCATCAAAGAACAGGAAGTGCCATTAGTTCACACACAAACGCTGGAGCAACTACATTATCACCAACATTGGATCACGACAACAACAACAATAACAATGACTATGAAACTGGCAGATCTGCTCATGATGGCCACACTGGACCTACTGATGGAGAAGATGACGATCTTGCAGATATAAGTAGACCAGTTGGACCACCACCGTCGAGAAATACAAATACTAGTTTATCTAGCGTAGCCAGACCTGCTGGACCACCACCTTCATGGAATGAAAATAGCAGATCTCATACAGCAAGCACCAATACACGTGGCAATACTACCACTACCACCACTGCTGGAACTACAACTGATGATTCATCTGATGGACCACTGCCCTCTTCCTCTTCCAACAAAGGAACGGAAGTCAATGAGACCACCATTGAAAAGAAATAGTAATAAGAGAAGAAATTTACACATATGTATATTAATGTATAGCTAGTAATTCATAAACTTAATGCCTCTTCAATTCGCATGCAGAGTTACTGATTCATACCTGGAAGCTACTAAGCTACAATGAATATACAATGTTTATTATAAATATATTATGATATTACCACATTTTATGCCATAAAGTCAAAGATTGATCCCATATTCACATACCTACGTCCACACTCATCGAGATACTTCAGGACAACTTCCTGACAATATCCAAACAACTCCTTATTCTGTTCGGCCAAAGCATCAACTTGACCTTGAGCCAATTTCTGTTGGTCTTCCTTACCCCCACTACCAGCTGGAGTCTCAAGTGCATCAACAATGGGTCTCAACTTACCTGCTTTGGTCTTTTCCACATCGAATATGGAATTGAAATACAACAATTGATTGTACAACGCCTTATCGGTATACCTGTACCTCATAACTCCTCTACAATCCAATCCTTTACCCGAAGCTCCAATGCATCGTTTCCCATAAACGGAAATCTGTCTTGTTTCAATGCCACATGAATTGTCATCACAAACTAACCACCCACAATAATACAAAGCAATGTGTTTTCTTATTGTCGCTTCAAGTTGTGCTGTTAATTTGATTGTGGGGAATGTATAGTCACATTTCTTGCATGTAACACCATTGAATGTCACTTTGTAGTCATTCGATGCTTGTATACCACCATACCTGAAAACATGGCCACAGTTGCACTTCAACACAAGATAACTCGATTGTCTAAACCGCTCTTGGTCGGAAATATTCGATTCAATGGAGGTGATTTCCCCATTGAAACCTTCATTCTTCACCTTGAGAATATAACGTTTGGTATCAACGCCCAAGCTTGTTGCCACCCTCATCATATCAACAGACTCAATCTTGTCCAATAATCTTTCAACAGGGGCAAATATCTGCTTCTCAAGATAAAACATTGGGTCTGGCTTGAGATTCAATTTCTTAGACAACAACTCCTGTATTGCTCTTGCTCTTTCAGCAACTGTAGACTTGTCATTCTCATCAGTAGGTGCAGTGACAACATAGGAAATCACACTACCGGCTTTGACAACTTTGCCTTCATTTTTCAATCGAAGAGCCACTTGCACTTGAGGCATTGATTTCCCATTGGGATAATTGTTGGGATCTTTCGAAAGTTTGGTGTTGATCTTGAATCTGTCCACTGGCATTTCATTACCCAAAATTTTATCACGCATCTCCTCCAAAAACGTGTAGACATCCTGCAAAGCTTCTTCAGGATCAGCATCAGACAAAATTTTCATTAACACAAATGTGGAAATATCTTTGGAAAGCTGACAATATTCACGTCTTCTCATATCTAATCCTTTAACTTCTAAAGTAGTCACTTCTTCGCCGGTGACTTTGTTTATCGACACATTCATGGCTGCATATTTCTTTTTAGCATGTAGCAACAACCGTTTGAATACATTATCAATATCAATTTCTAACATCTTATACCGCTCATTGACTTGCACCTTAAACTCATCACCAACCTTGATGGCATCTTTGTACGTTTGTGCACCAGTATCAATCATAACCGAATCGGTATCTCCATAAACAACCCTCAAACTCGAAGACTCAGCTAGTTGTCTCGTATCCATTAAAATCTCACGACCTTTGTTTGTCACCAACATTGCCAATGGCTTGGCATAAAATCTCGAATTCACATAACCCAAGCATCCATACATGGAATTGGCCGTCAATTTCAATGCTTGTTGTTTAATGTCGTACTGAGCTTTCTGGAAAGGGGTATTTTTGGGATCTTTCAACAACTTTTTTACCTCTCTACGACGGGTGACCAACGAGTTCAACAATCTTGGCAACACTCCTCTCTCCGAGTCATTGTCTGGTATCAAAGGCATATCCTTATCCTCGTTGTGTGTGGTATTGAACCTATCTCTGTCAACCGTAGTGAAACAAATATTGTATTCTTGAATAATACTAGGGTACAATGAGTTGAAGTCCATGACCAAGATATAGTTCTTGTGCAATCCCTTTTCGGGTTCAAAGACCAATCCACCTTGGTATTTTGGCTTCTTGTTGGATGTAGCAGTTTGTACGTCTTCTTCAGCATTTTCCAATTGCGCTTCTTGTTGAAACGAGGTGTTCTTGTGCGTGGAGTCTTCCTTGTCTGGCACAATATAGTTGTTTCTTCTAAACTCGTGCAACAAGATATACTCGTTTCGACCTGCCCTCGTACCACTCAAAGTATGACTCCAAGCATTACCAGCAATGTTGGTCAATTGCTTTGACAATGAAAGTATCTGAGTAGCAAAAGCCACCTCGCTAGCAATCTTTACATTAATCTCGTTCTCTTTCAATGCAAGCATGAATAGAGTTGCATCTTCTGAAAATTTCGCATTTTGAAAATTAATGTCCAATGCATTATGCTTTTTGTGACAGACAACGTCATACATTTCTACCAAATCCCATGACTGACATTTCATTGTTAGTGATTGCCCCATTTCATTGGCAATGTCACATAATAATCTTCCTCGGAACACTTCACGGATTAGCAAGTTATTATTGAAACCTGAACCATGTTTGTTTATAGATTGTGGCCATTGCTTTCTATTCCTGCGCCCCAAGGCTGACCAAGTGGTGACTTGATTATCGTGCATACGATGCACCAAAACATCCAAGGAGATGTTTTCCAACCTGTGACCAATGAATATATCAGGATCAACTGTCTTGATTTTTGCTGCCACCGCGTTCAATAAAACCTTTTCGTTTGGGCACATGCGCAACTCAAACATTTCCTTTTTTGCCAATTGTGCCATCCCTGGTGGGAATGAAACAGCGCCAACGGGTCTTGCATAGGTAATCACATCATCCGGCTTCAAGTCTTCTGGAATTGGAGCATCCTGAGGTAAATTGTAATATGTTGCTACGGATACAGACACCACTTCTTGTTTGTTTTGTTTTGGATTCATCACAGTTAGCACCGATATTGATGTACAAGTCAAGTCAGGAGCTGCTGGTGGCGCTTTATCCACAACACTTATCTTCCCCGGCAGAGCAATAGCAACTTCAATTTGACAATGAGACGAGTTACGAATAGCATCAAAATCACCTCCTTGAATTTCAAGCCAGCATGGACCCATAATACCTCTTTGTGTGACAAAAGATTCAAACATGTTGGCATTGGTTCCAAATATATGGCTAAATGTTTCCCCTTCAGTATCAGCAGGAAGGACTTTTCTATTTGTGACAGTATTGTATGGCAACAACACTTTAAGATACTCAGCCTCCTTTGGAATATAGGCCAACTCAAATGCATATTTTTTAGTTTCTGGTTTTGCTCTGAGGGATTCCAATTTGTAATTTTCCATAAATATTGGGGTAATCTCATCAAGAACATCATCAGTGGAGAATCTTTGGTTTCCCAGGTTGGATTGTTTTTCCTTTGGTAAAATGTACAACTCACGACAAAGACCATTGATTTGAACCACTCCTGAAGCTAACTTCCCATCTTTGGTTTGAATCTTACCAAAAAGTAACAATGAGTTTTCAACTTCAGCGTAGTCCATCCAGAACATCCTGAAACTTCCTGTTTCACTATTCACATCCTGTTCATCTATCTTGTCTGTATGATTTGCAAATGCGGTGTATGGCTGTCTTGGAAGAGATGAAGAAATTGCGCCAGCCTTCACTGAAGAGATTGTTGCGGTGTTATGCTCCCTCTTGACTCCTGATGTTTTTGGTCTTTTTGCAAAAATTACATCGTCATCTGAATCACTTTCGTCCAATTTTGATTCTGGTAATGTTTTTTCGCTCTTCACTTCTTTTCGAGGTGATGATGCTGGGTCTACATTCTCCTTCTCTTGAACTGCATCGCTAGCAATTGTTGTAACAGGAGAAGACGGTTGTTCGACCTCTTCAAAATCCATAGTGTAGTCTGAGGATGCATTGAATGCCTCGACTGATGGCGATTTCCTTTCTTTGTTGATGGTGGAGAATGTGAATGAAGTGTTTGGTTTCCGCTTTTTAATAGGGACCGATTTCTTAAAGTTTGCAAATGATTTTGCCACATTTACTTTCTTCTGTGGCACATCTTGAAAGCCTTCTAAAATATCATCGATATTCATGTCAACCTTTTTCACCTCATTAGTGCGGATAGTAGTGGATTTGAAAAAGTTGTTGATTGGTGCAGTTTTTGCAACTTTAATGGGCCTCTGCTCATCTTTCTTTTTACGTTTCCTTTTATTTGAATCAACATCATCTTCATCGGAGTAGTAATTAGGTCTTGACGAGTCATCCCATTCATCAGCACCATTGTCAACATATCCTTCACCATTATCATCAACAATGAAATCATCATTCATCAATTGGTGTCGCTTATGTTCTCTAAACGTCTCTTCATCAACCTCGTCATAAATTTCATTTAAGTTAGTTTCGTCATCTGAATCTAGTAAAACTCTTCCTCCGGTTTTTCTAGCCTCTTTTAGCAATTTCAATTTCTCCCTCTTTGCAGCCTTTGTCAGCATCTTTTGGCAGGGTGGGGGGAGAGGGTTATGTAGATTTTTGAAGTTGAAAAGGTGTACCCAGTGTGTAGTTGGTACGTCAATCACTCAATGAAAGGAATTAGAAAATTAGTTGAGAGAGAGGGAATAAGAGAAACACGAAATTACAAAATATACAAAAAGACGTGTCTTTGTGTCAAAACAAATTAAAACGCGTAAGCACATATACACACAAAGAACCAACTTATTCACTCTCTTACTCTCTGAAACACGTTGCATCATCAAAGAATTCTAACTCGTAATCAACTCCTTTGGAATCAAACCTTGGGTAACTCTCTGCACAATGGTACCACCAAACTCAATAATAATTTGTGGGTCTCCCAACAATTGTTTAATGAGTTCCCAAATCAAATTGGATTCCTTCAATGCTGTAAGCAAATCACTCAAGCTAAGTGCATGAGATTGCAAAATCAGGACAAGGAAGTGCGCATTAGGTGCTGCTAACTCAGGCGTTGTTAATAAATGTTTGACAACTGAAACTGCCAAACCAGAATCTCTCAATGATATAAACAACTGATCCAACAATGCATTTTCTCTCTTACCAATTTCAATATTGGTAGAGTTTGAGACTTCAACTGCCTCATCATCCATCCGCTTACTCAATGAGCCTAAGCCTAACCCACTTTGTTTTAAAATTTCCATCGTAATGTTGATCAAACCAGGCAAAATTTCCGAATCCTCCAATCCCAATGTCAAGACATCCATTATCAAGTTGGATCTTTGTAAGGCAATAATCAAGTCAGTCAAGTTTATCAATTTCAATCTTATTACCCAGATGGTAGTTTGAATCACTATATCCAATAGCTCTGGACGCAACAAGACAAAGTCAATCACAGTTAAAGCAACACCTGTGTTGTTGAGTGTCAGTAAAATAGTGTCCAACAACGGCAAGTCCGATCTTTTGTCTAACGAGCTAAAAACATCGGAAGGTGGTCGTGTTCCAAGATTGTAAGCATTGAAGTTCTGCAACGACATCAATAGCATGGCAAGTTGAGTATTATTAACAACGGGTTCGGCAATGACAGAGACAGGACTGGTATCATTCGATGCGCTTGTTGTAGCTATTTCTTTTGGTGCGGTTTCATTCCATGATCTCCTTCTTACCAAGTCCATGATGGTGGTATCATTCCATGATCTTTTTATTGTCGAACCAACAATAACGTGGGCAGTTGTGAATAGAATAAGAATCTGCAATGCTTTCATTTCTTGAAGATATAAGTATTTCCCTCTATCTACATCAAAGCGAAATGAGGATACTTGCTTATTTATATTGCAAACTTTAACCACAATAGCTTTTCATGAGTACCCTAAAACTTTGAAATATCGAATACAGGCAAGTATAATGCTAATGCCCAATTGGTATTTGATAAAGAAACTACATCTTCATCCTAATCGTAATCTGAGATCGGGATCTGGATCTCAATACCGAATCGAGCATTGTTCCTGAAATCTGTTCTTCCTTCCTTATTCATTATATTGAGTGAAACAAATATTTTGAGGAAGCTTCCATTTACGAAAGCCTCCAACTTTCCACAAAAAAAGAAAATATTGAATCTATTGCAACTGACTCTTTCCCTAAAATACACACAACATGTCCTTCGCCAACATCGACCTCGAGGCCCAAAAGAAGCCTTTGCTACAGAAAGGTGCAGGTGATAAATACACGGATATCGAAACCACTGATTTGGATAGGATTATCGATAAGACATCAAAGCAACTACAAACATTCAACCAGCAGATTTCACTGTTTGATCAGCAACGTAGACAACTAGGCTCCAAACGAGACTGCGTACAGTTACGGTCCAATATTGATACTTCGATTGAGCATATAAGTGAGTTATACAATGCTATAGAGCATTTAATAACTAATTTGTCACAATTAATCAATATAAGTGCAGGTGACAAATCGGATGGATCTGACAAACTTAAAGTTAATACCCGCCATATTGTGATCAAGGAGAGACTCGTAGGTGAATTTAATGAGCTAGATAAGAAATTCAAACGATTAGTCAAGGTGTATCAAGAAAAGAAAAGAGTTACTCCAATAGTTACTAAAGCGGTTTCTCATAGTGATGATAAGGACCCAAATCGTGATGATCAGCACCAGCTTCAACAACAACAACAGAAACAGTTGGAACCCGAATTGGACCAATATCTAGTCGAACAAACCGAATTGCAATATCATCTACAATTAACGGAAGAGCGAAATCGGGAAATTGAGCAAGTAACTGAGGGTATAATGGAGGTAAATTCAATATTTAAGGACTTAGATCAGCTTATACATCAACAGGGCGAACAGCTCAACACAGTAGAAGACAACATATTGCAACTTCATGGTAATACACAACAAGCGGATAGAGAGTTAACCAAGGCAAATAATTATCAGAAGCTGAAAGGAAAATGGTCATGCATTTTGCTCACGGCATTGACTATAGTGGTGTTGATAGTGGTTCTTGCAGTTGTTAGCTAACCAAAGAGGCAGTGTATAAACAGTGAATAGCATTATAAAAATATCTTTAGAGACATATTATACGAATGTTTTTACCCCGTAAAAAAAAACGTTATTTAACAACAATATACACAGAATAAAGTAAAGATCAAAGAAATACTGCTTCAATCAATCAACTTCTAAATCATCACCATCGTCGGCGGGTTCAATATCGGTATCAATCTCCAGAAAATCAGTTGTATTTGGCGTTTCAATGTCAGTAAAGCTTTCATACCCAGTTGATCTTCCTTCCTCTTCTTCTTTAGCAAATGCACCATCTTCATAGCCATCAGCAAAAACACCATCATTTTTAATCTTTTGTTTCTCAAGCCTTTCATGACAATACTCGGCACCTCGATTGAAAAGGTTCTCAGCTGCTTGCAAGATAGTTTCCTTGTTGTTAACAATTGCTAACCCAGCACCAGCAACTCCGCCTACTGCAAGGGCTACTTTTACAGAAAATGGTATCGCTTTTGTCATGTTAGTAGATGCAAGATTCTCAGTATTTGTGGCTCAAGTGGACACATATACATACCAAGGAAAGGCATATTGTGGGGAGATATAGCTTTAAAGTTTGGTTAAAATCGTAGGAAAGTTTCCGTGTCGACGTAAACTCGAAAATGGCGTGTTCAAAATCCAGTTTGGTATGGATTATATGCCCTCTGCCCGATTTCTATTGCTTCAACGACGCGCTGTTGTTTTATGATGGCAACTGTTGTTTAAAACGAGCAAACACCCTGTGAAATTAAATGAGGCGAGAGTAAGTCACTGCATTTTACTACTTGCATTTTGTGTAACTTAGAAACACATGCCTGATAAGCACAAGGGCCCACCTCACAAGTTGTTTAAATAGTTCATCCTGTCAGTTTTTGAAAGACTTGGTATGAATGAGCTGCCCTGCAGAGTGCTGAAGTTTTATGAAGCCGTAGTGGCGTCAGGTGTCATATCACGTAAAGGGTTAGCGCATTTTACAAAGGAACTGTACAACCATCCCAACTAGTACATGGCTTCCACACGGCTTTCGTGTATGATTACTGGGATTGATTCAAAACAAGCTCATTGATCATTGTCATTGACTAATGCCTAGCCATTAACGTGAAGTTTATGTTACAAATTGACGCTACCTGTTGACAACTTCTTTGCACTTTGTCGAACTTCATGACTCAATTTATCTGTGCTTCAAATTTGCAGTAAAATGTGTTTCCTCAAAAATAGTCCCTCTGAGCCCCACTAATGACTACATGCGATCCAAGTGACATCGTAATATCACGACCATTGAGCGTCTCAGAAAACTTTTTCAGATCAAGAACAGCCAGTGGTAATTACCGCAATTTTCAGGTTACAGCTACTTATCAACCAGGCCTAAAGAATAATTTGAAGCTCTTTTATCAAGCATTGAGAAAATTAGTTCTTGATTACCATATATTGATCACAAATGTACAGTTCAACACCACTATTGATGGATACGTTTACGAACCGTTGAAACAGGTTGACTTTGCCAGTATTGTTGGATTTGTAGACAATGCCGACTACATTTCCAACGACATAATCAATGAGAACTTCATGAAGTATATCAATCAAATCACCTTTGACTTGTACTCACAAACTCCATTGTTCAAGTTGATCTTGGTGGGTGAAGACCAGCTCTGTGCCGTGTTTGAACATACCATTCCTGATGGATTAGTTGCCAGATACATACATGAAATTCTACTTGAGAACCTTGCATACTGTGAGAATGGTGCTAATTGGAACACTTTACAGAGCGAGTACGGGTTTACAGATTCAGATGGTTTTAATAACACCCAACTATTTAATCTCGAACGTGATCAGAAATTCATTAAAAACTCCTTGCCACCTCCCATTGATTTGTTTCTTCCAATAGACGGAGACTATACTGGAGGGGATCCGTATTTTTCTGAGCTTGTGGCTCCTCCAGGTACAAAGGGAAAGTGGGCCGGTCGGTTTCTTGCAGTTGATACTCACGATATCGCTTTCAAGTTAATCAACTTCCCTGACCATGAGACCAATCAAATATTGAAAAAGTGTAAAACAGAAAAGGTCTCTGTTACAGCTTATATTGAAGCGATTTTAGCCCTCACGTTATATCCTGTGTTTAGTGGGAAGTACGCCTCCTTCAAGTGTGCTATGGCTTTGCGAAGGCACATGGATGCAACAAATGCACCAAAGCAATATCATTCTATTTTGAGCCGTCCTGAGTACAGAATCTTGGGAACACTGGCACATATGGGCTTTGGGATGAATCTTCCACCAGTCAAGGAATTTTCATGGTATCTCGTTCGCCTAATCAACAATCACATTGTTGACGGATGCAACAATAAAATGGCATTGAGCCAAATGAAAGGTTTCAAGGATATTGCTAATTTGAAAGATGCCACAAACGAACTCTTTTTCAGTAGGCAATTGAACAAGCCCAAAGCAGATGCCATAAAGATTTCTAATTTGGGATTCGCACTTCAAACCGAACACCAGTCTGAACTGGGTAGCACATGGATGATTACAAACATGATTTTCTCCCAAGACATGGCTCCTTATGCTTCAGAATTCATGTTGAATGTGATTTCCACAGCAAAAGGTGGCTTGAATTTGACGTTGAGCTACTACGACTATACCTTCGAAGATTCCAAGTGTAACAATTTTGATTATTTAGTAGCCAACCTTAAGAAAAACATGATTGAATGTTTATCATAAATACATAGATTAATACGATGATTTGCGACAAAAGGATAATGGTAAACGTAGAATACTTTTCGTATTGTCGCAATATGTAAGTGTCGCGAACAAGAAAATGACAACACACACACACCAAATGGATTAAATACACCTTATATCCCAAAAATCATCACACCTCATGCCATCAACGTCGGGGTTTGACACATCCTTTGATGACACACTTGTGCTGTCGAAAGTAAGGAGTCCGGAAACTGGGTCGTGGATAAACCGAAATGAAATCCGCGAGGTTCAACGATACGATGATTTCAGATCAATTGATTGGGTTGAAGACGAATTAGATGAACAAAAACAACGTCTTTTGAAGTTAAAGCATATCACCAATAAAGGCAACAATTTCAAGGATAAAATACTATCCCAAATATCCAATTGGCTTGTTCTAGCGTGCATGGGAGTGGTGATTGGTCTAATTGCAGGGTCATTGAATATCATAACATCATTTCTCTCCAGTGCACGAGTAGGTTACTGCAAACGAGGTTTTTACTTGAGCGAATCGTTTTGTTGCTGGGGTGAAAGTGATGCGCATTGTTCTAGCTGGACGAAATGGACTTCACTAGGCGGACTCAATTACATAATTTACATTCTAATATCACTTCTCATGTCGTATACAGCAGCGAAAATTGTCAAGCATTATGCACCATTTGCAGCTGGCTCGGGTATTTCAGAGATCAAATGCATTGTCTCAGGGTTCGTGATGGATGGCTTTTTGGGATGGTGGACTTTGGCTATAAAAAGTTTGGGCCTTCCGTTGGCGATTGGGTCTGGTTTGAGTGTTGGGAAAGAAGGGCCCAGTGTTCATTATGCCGTTTGCGTGGGTAATTCAATTGCGAAATTAGTACCAAAGTACAAAAAGTCGGCATCGAAGGGAAGGGAGTTTTTAACGGCGACAGCGGCTGCAGGAGTAGCCGTCGCGTTTGGTTCACCAATGGGAGGGGTGCTTTTTTCAATTGAGGAGATTTCATCAGTATTTCAATTGTCAACATTGTGGAAATCGTACTTTTGCTCACTTATTGCGGTCACCACGCTAGCAGCCATGAATCCATTCAGAACCGGGCAATTGGTGTTATTTGAGGTCACATATGATACCAATTGGCATTACTTTGAGATACCCATTTACATAGTTTTGGGAATTTTTGGTGGTGTTTACGGAATCCTTGTGTCAAAACTAAACACCAAAGTGGTATCCTTTCGTAAGCGCTTTCTTTGGCCCTGGGCAATTCGGGAGGTATGCATATTGACTTTATTAACTGCCAGCTTTTCATACTTTAACGAATTTCTAAGCTTGGACATGACCGAGTCGATGCAAATTTTGTTTCACGAATGTGATGATACATTTCAAAACCCCATTTGCCACCCTGAAAATGGCAAGACACGGCTTTTTTTTTCATTGTTGTTTGCAACAGTTGCGAGAATGGGGCTTACGATAATTACATATGGTTGCAAAGTTCCCGCTGGCATATTTGTTCCTTCTATGGCAGCAGGTGCAACATTTGGACGAGCACTTGGAATCATAATCGATTACGCATATAAAAAGAATCCAAATCTAGCCATTTTTTCAGCTTGTGATGAGGGAGATAAATGCATCATACCAGGAACATATGCATTTTTGGGTGCAGCTGCAGGGTTGTGTGGTATTACCGACTTGACAGTTACTGTGGTAATTATCATGTTTGAATTGACTGGTGCAATCCGTTACATCCTTCCCACAATGATTGTTGTTGCCATCACAAAGGGCATCAATGATAGATGGGGAAAGGGAGGAATTGCTGATCAAATGATTAAGTTCAATGGATTGCCTTTCATGGATTCAAAAGAGGAATTCCATTTTCACACAGCTGTGACATCAGCAATGTCTAGCGTCGTGGTGGCCTTTTCAGCCGATCCAAGCGACGCTTTGACGTTGGAACAATTGAAGCAAACGTTGAAGAAGACAAAGTATCGGGGCTTCCCGATTATTCGTTCGGGGAACAATCCCAAAATCGAGGGCTATATTTCCAGATATGAGGTAGAGTATGTGCTTATTAAAAATGAAAGTGTTAACCCAGGGACTCTATGCAATTTCAACTTGAGGGAGAGAGGCTCAACTGAAAAAATTGATTTCAGTTCAATGATAAATCAAGCACCGTTGAGTGTTGATTGTGAAACATCCTTAAAGTTTGTTTCTGATATTTTTGTCAAACTTGGACCACGTTACTTATTGATTGAGCTGCTGGGAACCTTGATTGGAGTAATTACAAGAAAGGATATACTTCTATACGAGCATTCCATTCATCGAAAGGAAGTAGACAGAGGGCCTCAGGAGAGGCAAGAAGCGTTCGAGGAAAGAGTTTGGAACACCATGAAATCGATTTCGCTATCCACTCGTGAATTTTTTGGGCGAACTTTACATCGGGATTCTTATAGATACACACCTGCATTGTAAAAATTATTGATCTTTCCATTTCCAGTACTCCTGATAATCATGATATAAACTCTTGTATAAGGCTTTACCAGCATAGTCCAAAGCAGAATTGACAATTTGCAACTCACTTTTAGACAAGGAGTCGAAAATCGTGTATACACCCGTAGCCAAAATGTCATTGACTTGCTTGCCAAAAGTGAATTTCAAATTTAGGTATATGTAGTTGATCAATAGGTATGGCAAATAAATTCGAAGCTGTTTCTTGTAAAGGTTTGCTTGCGTGGTTAGTCTGTTATTCTGCTGGCCAGAACGAACCGATAAGTCCCTCACATGTTCTTGAGGTTCACACAAATTGCTCACTAGTCTGGTAAAAGAGCCAGCTGCTATGTTACTATGTCCCAATTGCCCCGGCTCGACCAATGATTCCAAAAAGGTGCACATCAAGTATATAATTGAGTGGTGACGAGTTGACAATTTGAATCGATGATGCAACAATATTTGTGATACAACTCGCAAGGATTCTAAATACAATTGTTCGAACTCATGTTTGTCAGATAAAGTTATTGATGAAACTATCCCAATATGAGCAAGCGCCATTTCAAGGATATACTGGTTGAATAGCCACTGTTTTTGGGTAAGCAACCATTTGAGGTTGCCCATAATATGCTGCAACACTTTTGGCAGCAATTGCAGTGGATTCCTTAAATAGCCTGAAAACAATGCGATTTGCAAACTGCCATCAGGTTCTTTGGGCATAGTCGTCAACAAAGCGGACAACACCATGCAGATAGAGTTTGAAAATGTATCCTCAGCATCCGCCGTAGAGAATATAACATAGTTGCAAATTGCATAATAAAGTTCCACCTTTTCATTCACGAGCGATTGCAAATATTGAACAACATCATCAAAAAGATGTTGTGTATGCGCTTCAGTATTGAGAACCAAATAAAGACTCAAAACGTACTTTGCAAACCTCAAATCGGGCTTGGCACATTTGCAAACTAAACTGAACAATGCTTGTTTGATGGAAGTATCATTTGCTTCAATTTTAATCTGACCCGCAATAGACTTGACGTCATTAAAGGTTAGCATCGATGGGGGTATACTAGCGAGTCCATGAAGAAACCAATTCAACTTGGCATTATCCAGGTTATCCTGACTGTCTTTAATTTGCCTAATGCATTGCATTTTGAATGTATTTACCAATTCCTCATACTTAGTGAGATCGTTACCGGTAAGTACACTTTGATGTGACACAATAATCAAAGCCATTTTCATTTCTGGCAAAACGTCACCACTTCCACCAATTTGCATACTCCTAACAAGCATCCCAATTGCATTTGCGACAAAAGCACGATTCTCGTCGGATTTTATCATATCAACATTAGTCTTCCATACCTTTTTGGAGATGCTACTTGCGTACTTTTGAGCCTCATCAGTAGGTGCCAATGCCAAAATTTGAAGAACCACTGAAATATCACGTTCGATACTAGATTGATACGATGCTGAATCGAGTAAGTAATCGATACATCCTAGCACTCGAACCTCCTTTGTTTCAATGTACTTTCTCGTTAAAATGTTCAACAAGTCCTTCTTGGGACCCCTTGAAAAACAAGCTAATGGTATTTTTGGGATGTGATCAAAATGCGACATAGGATCTGCAATAAATAATCTCATCATGCAAGTCATGATATTTCTTTGTTCATAGATTTCACAATCAGTATGACAAAGAAAAGCTGTTTCAAATGCAAGTTTCAACAACTCAACAATACTCTCATTTGTGAAATAGTCATTGATCATGACAAACCATCGACAAAACGCCAGCGAAATGAGACTAGGGTTGTCTCGTAAAAACAAAATCAATTGCCGCTGTTTCTTATTGGAGTAGTCTTGGATGATATTCAATTCTAGCAATCTAAGCACGGTGTAATGATAATAAATATCGTAGTCCAATTCCAACACACTTTCTGGAATGACAAATTCCGAACCATACAAGTTGAGAAGGTTGTACCGCACCTGCCAAAAATTTGTCGACGAATTTATATAGCTCTGGATTTGATTAAATGTGGGCTTTAATGAATCTATCAACTTCCATGAAGACGAAATTAATCCTTTTGTAATTGCTGTAAGCACAGCAAAGGATGCCTCCAGCAGTAGATTTGGTGACGTTTCGAGGACTTGAACGATTTGCTTTTCAGATAGGGAATCAATGCAGTTGGCAACATGCGCGATAAAGTCATCTCCATCCCATAATTCGTCTCTAGCGATTGCTTTAGGCCACACTTTTGTTAGAAATTCAACCAATTCTCTGTTTTTTGCATAAGCATAAACAATGACTTTACCCACGGGCAAGACTTTTTCATCTAGATTGAAAGCCGAGTTGTATTTTTCGAAAACAAACTTCGACTTTGTAGCTGCCAACTCACTGTCCAATTCAAAAACATATTTTACCATATCCCAATTCAAGTCAATAAACTTTTTGCTAGCAACTTCCTTGGTATAAACTGAAAAGATAAACTCTTGCGGCAACGCATGATGAGAACCGACCAAAGATGCTAGGAGCGACTCTGATAAGTTTGGAGATTTATTGACGATGACATCAAATAGCTCCGTACAAAGTTTCATCTGCTTTGGGGCTAGTTTTCGAACAGCCATTTGAAAAAAGTACCTTAAAGAAGCATCATCGGGTGTCTCTTTTTTGAGAAGCTTATCCAAATTGTGAACCAAGTATGGCAAGTTTTCTGGATAGAATACCCTTGTTGTGAAAATCTCCTCATACAAATGCTTACTGGGCAGCTCGCTTTCAATGGATAAATACTTAGTTAACGAAATAAAAAGCTCTTCGAAAAATTGTGAATACGATTTCTTTGATACTTCCAAAAGTCCCTGGGGATGGGAATTCCAGTAAACATTCGTCACTATCTCATCTAACGTAACTGATGAGTTTTTAGGTGCTTTGTTCTGAATATAGCTAAGAGTCGATTTAAGCAATCGAATTCCAGTGGACTCCTCTATCTCCATAAACAGTCTCTTTAAAAACATGGACAAAATCTGGCAAACATAAGGCAAACAATCCCATCCTTCTGGATCATCGGACTCCATTAAAAGTATCATAAGATCAACAATTTTCAAGCTCTGCAAAATGCTTGTCTCATTATGACCTTCGATAAATAATACTCGCTTTAGCAAATTCCAAACATCCTTGTCCAGTTTCCATTTACTGAAGTTCGACGAGTTCGATCGATCATTTAAACGATCGACAAGTAAGCTCAATATAAACTCTCTCTTGTTCGGCAAGTACACATCTAATTTCGTATCTAAGATATCGTTTGCAATTTTTAAAATTTCCGGTAGGTGGCCCTCTTTAGAACGAAGGAACCTCGTCACAGCCTCTGCGGAACCTAGATTAGACGTGGGTGAGGGCATCACACAATTGGTAACTGGAAATAACTCGATCAGTGTTTGGTTCGCTCTGCCCAAAGTCATCTCCATCGCGAAAAATATAACCTATACGTCTACAATCTTTCGATGCATACAAAAGAGACACACAAGTCTTTAAAGCGATAAACGTGATATTCTGCTATACTCTAACCCCTACATAGATATACAACCCTCTTATACTCTCAGAGGTCATTAAGCTTTTAATCGCTACTAAATCAACAAAGTTTCAATCTTGTCTTTGATACCGTAAATTTGGTTTTTGATGGACGAAGCATCGTTAGTTGTTACAGATGCAGCAATAACAGGTCTAGAAACACCACAAGCTCTTCCCAAAGCAGCTTTGCTAGGAACAAAGACATAGGGAACGTTCTTATCTTCACAAAGCAATGGTAAGTGCAACAAAATTTCAATTGGCTCAGTATCAGCAGCCATGATAATGAATTCGGAAATACCTCTGTTTAAAGTTTTGGTGGCTTCGTTGGCTCCTTTCTTCAACTGTCTAAGATTCTGTGATTGCTGAACGACATCCAAAATTTGTTGAGTTAAAGCTGAATCGGCCAATGGGAAAGCCTTTGGGTTTGGTGCTGACATTTTTTGTAGTGTATATAGTTTGTGAATAAGGCTCCTTGCAAATAATATAAGCTCGCCAGTAAAGTGTCGTAGTAAAAAGTAAGCACTTGAATACGTACGAGATGAGATTGGTTTTGCAGTTTTTCTCATTTTTTTTTTTTTTCAAAATTCACCTGGTAGCATAGGATTGTTCAGTGGTAGTGTATCTTGTAACAATTAAATTCCAACTGAGCAAAGGAAAAAAATTAAAAACCTCCAACAACACAAGGTCCCAAATTTAAAAATTGTTGATAGCATTATCTTTACTGACCAACGTTTAAATCTTAAATACTCATCAATTACATCATGTCAGATTTATGGTATGTTGATTTCAATTAGAATTAGGACATTTGACAAGGTGAATGGCTGGAAGTGTTGCACTACATTTCTGACAATGCGACCCAGCAGAGAGTGCATTATACTTTCACTCTTTTGAATGGAGTTGGAATGTCTGAGTAACAATCATTCAATGAAACGAGTCCATTCCATTCACAAGCATCATCCATCCTCAAAACAATCAACTAACACTTTTTTCTAGCCCTGTTTATGCGCCATTTTTTGGTTCCATCGGATGTGCGTCCGCCATCATCTTCACCTGTTTCGGTGCATCATATGGTACAGCCAAATCCGGTGTTGGTATTTGTGCCACCTGTGTAACTAGACCTGACTTATTGGTCAAGAACGTTGTTCCTGTTGTTATGGCAGGTATTATTGCCATTTATGGGTTGGTGGTTTCTGTTTTAGTAAGTGACTCATTAGCTCAAAAGCAAGCATTATATACAGGTTTCATCCAACTAGGTGCTGGGTTATCAGTAGGATTGTCTGGTTTGGCAGCAGGATTTGCCATTGGTATTGTTGGGGACGCAGGTGTTAGAGGAACTGCGCAACAACCAAGATTATTTGTGGGAATGATTTTGATTTTGATTTTCGCCGAAGTTTTGGGGTTGTATGGTTTGATTGTCGCTTTGTTGTTGAACTCAAGAGCTTCCCAAGATGTCACTTGTTAAGTGAAAGGAATGAGAGAGAACGAAGAGGAGAGCTAAAGTTGCTCCCACAATGGTGTGTAGAATACGAAGTCATAGTATAAAAATTAGCTCTAAAAGACAACATCTGTTTTGTGAAAATGATTACAATTTAGTCTATAAATTTTTGCCCTAGTTGGATAGTTAGCTTTTGTCTTAATAGCTTGATCATCTCATTAAAAGTGGTTGGTATTGTAGAAGTACGTCTCCAATCATAAGGCTCTAGCTGTTCCTCCTCCTCTTTGTGGTTTACTGAAACAGCATAGAGCTCATCCCCTTCCTTTTTAGTTTGCACATTTCTATCATCTTCGTAATCTTCAATCAACTCAATTATTTTGAACAAGTCTGATTGGCGAAGTTTTGACGCGCCCTCTAAGAATGGAAGGAACTGGCACAACAACAAAGGCTTGAACTTTTCTGGTAGATACTTGAAATTCAAAAGATGAAAAATTCTCGAAACCAACAATGATGGATTTGAGTTTCCAATTTTTAATGAATCAAAAAACTCCTTCAATACGGCATACGGCGAAATACACTGCTGAATGATTGGATGAATCTCTGAGTCAACCTTTTGATCAACAATATCGTTAATCAATTCATCTTCTATTGGCTTATTGCATACAATACAATCGGCGAATATCACATCCCAAACGATGTACCGAATTTGTTCTAAACCTTCTTTGTGGTACGAACCCGATGTTTTGTCAGGATCATAGCAATCGACGAAGTTTTGCAAAGCCTCGTACAAATAGTTTTGATGAAATGCTCGAAGACCGGCTTGATAAAACATATCTTTTGCAGTTGAAATCAAGTGTAAATCAGCACACACAGTCAACGCCCATTCTTGGTCGCTGTCATCTTTGACTTCATACTTAGGAAAGAATTGAGCAATCGTTTGCCTATTTCTTTCCAAAGCATTCAACGACTGATTGAGTACTTTATCCGACAAAAGACCAACACCAACAGGTACAAGAGGGTGCACATTTAAACAATTGTAAGCATGGATGAGTAAAAAATAGTCTGAAATTTTCTTCTTGTCCAACAATTCCATCAAATTGCTGTTCTTATGTATATCAGTAGAATAATATGGATTCAAGTACCCTTTAAGTTCCAAAAGCAATGAAATGTATGCAGCAGTAGCTGGGTCCAATTCAAAAATGCCCTCAAGGGCTTTCAAAAATCTGCCCTCTAAAATCTTTAAAAGGCATGACTCCGTCAATTCATCATAATCTGCGAATTCGCCTTTTTCTAGATACGAAGCCGGTGGCTTCTCCTTTATGGCTTGTTGGAAATACTCCTGGTATACGCTTGCATCATCGCGAATCTGGTATAACGAGTAAGCCAAGTACAATTCACACCAGGTATCGCAATAATTTGCGATAGTTTGAGAAAACCCAGTCAAGATGCAAGCAATGTCGTATATCTGACTTCGCATTATTTGATAAAAGTCCCTTTTGGTTTGATCGCCAGTTGCAATTTCTATCAATGCCAACTCATCACGAAACTTACAAGCAAGTAATTTCCACTGCGGAAACTGGCCCTTTAGCGCCATGGGTGTGTAACTTGAAAGCAATGTCTGTAAGTTACTTATAGCCTGGTACAAACCGTTTTCATCTCCTTCGAGTTCGTTGTATTTTGAATGCTCGAGAATATTGCACAGCTGATCAAACAAGCCTCTACAAATAGTTTTCGACATCAATGTGTTCCAAAACAACGGGTGTGCATAGCATTGGGGAGTGCTTGTCATGACCTCATCTATCAATTCAGGTGACGGCTGAGGGTCGAATTTGTTCACCCATTGAACAATAAGTTCAGGAAGTCTTCTGACGTCACTACTGAAACAGGTGGCCCTTAAACACTCTAATGAAATCAGTAAGTAGTTGAACTTTCCGACTAAAGCTTCACTATTATTGAGGACTGACTCCTCAGCAAAACATGAATTCAAATGATCCGCGATGGAAGCAAAAGCGTCGTCGATTAATTGAGATTTGGATTGTTGTTGTGGCCTCTCATTGTGGCTTGTGATGACACCAATTGGTTGAAGCAAACTCTCTTCATCTATCAATTTCAAATTTTCGGCCAAACCTTGAATTGTTTGAAAATTGGACTCGATGTATTCTACATATTTTCTGTCCAAAGCTGTTTCATATTGCAAGCTGGAATGATATCGCTCTTGGTCAAATTGAAACAGAAGCGCTTCATCAGAATTCAACCAATGTGGTAATGTAACATATTCGGTATTGCTTGAGAAATATGATGAAAGTGAGGTGTTTGAAGATGGATTTGATTGAGGTTGTTGTCCATGGGAGATCTTGTCACTAGTTGTTGGTGAATCCGAAACAATACCTTCAGTCTCGGAAGAAGTCGTACTGTCGCCATCTTCCTCACCTTCGACGGGAATTTCTAACATCTCTATGTCTTTGAAGTTTCGATTCATATTCGGTACTGTGTTGTGTCAAGTTGTATTTGATGTTTGTTCTAAATAATTTTTTTTGTTTTCAATTGTCATCGTATAAACTACATCGAGTATAGAACAGAGATACAAACGCCATCACAAATTCAGTGACACCTTCTTGCATTCATTGTTCACCTAAGCACAACATCTAGAGTATATTCTTTGTAGCGTTCTTTTGTTCGCAACTAAAGCACGAAATTTGTCATCTTCAATATTCTCATCCCCTAAAAATTGAAAGAGAACATTGCCATCAATGACACCTATACGATGGTACGGAAGTGAATCGGTACCACTCAGTTCTATAACCTTAACAGTGGAAATACCCTTCTCACGTGCGTAAAGTTTCAACTCCTTTTCGCAGTTGCGAATTACTTGTTCCCAACTCTTGTCAATAATCCTGTTCAAGGTGAATATGCCTCCACTGAGAGTCCCAATTCTAGCCGTCCGTGAAACATCATCTTCATCTCCATTTGAGCCTGTTATAGCATTGATTTGGTCTCCTTCAATAACAAATCTTACCATCTCTCTTTGAACGGAGTAGCTAGCTGGATTGAATATGGCAACAGTACCAGATGAGTATCCCACAACATAATAGTCAGCCACTCCGCGTCCACTTGTATGCGACATACATGTCAAGTACCTGTCTGCGGTGTTCGGTATAACATTTGCCCTGTACGGCTCCAGGAATTTTTTCTCAAATTGCCAAACACCAGTAAGCACATCTGCAATCATGTATCTGGAACTGGTAATAGTCAGAGCCAACCCAAACGAAGATGCAGATTCTATGCTTTCATCAATTGCATCCAACCGAGCCCCCTTTTTAGGGCAAAGGTTGCAAAAAAAATTGATTGTCCCAGTGATCGAGTAGTTCCCCCAATTAGAGCCTGGATAGTATGTGATGCTTCCAAATTTTACCTCATCAATCATTTTCACGCCAGAAATAGTTGACCTTTCAAAAAGTTTGAGTTTATCACGAATTATTTTGAAAAATGTGATTGGAAGCTTGCCACCTGCCGATAGACATATAAATCCCACAAATGGATCCAATTTCAAAGGTGCAAACTGCTCCTTAGTCATTCCACTTAAGTCAACAACCTCTGTATCATCGTGGAATTTGAAAACATCGTATAATTCAAGTGTTGAAGCATCAACGAGTAACAATTCGGTCTTTATTTCACCAAGGGAAATAGAGTTGTCGTACGCAACAACAACAACGTATTTTGTACCTGGTATTGGTAAGCACTTGACGAATAGCTTATTTGAATAGAATGAGGAGAAATCATTCAACTGGGCCAATTCTCCAATTTCTATCTCCCATTTCTCAATTGATCCATCTTCGAGACAAACAATTGCACTACTCGTCCTCTGGGAAGAATTGGTTTTCATGTTGTTGTCAAAGCGAATATCAATTACGTTTGGCTTGTCGATCTTGGCAAATCCATACTGATCCAATTCTCGCAGTCTCTTTGGTACTATCAAGCCCTTGGAGTTGAAGCCTAGAATCCTATTGCCATGTCTTCTCCAGACATATGGTAAATCACATACATTCGCGGTACTAGATCCATCTAATGTCAAAACATTATCCACCTTTTTCAATTTTACCTGGCAAACGTCACCATTTGTGTGCAGGAAAAACAAGTGCACAGAATTGGATTCTTCTGATTTTGATTGCCCTTGCACAAATATACAAGATGAAAAAATAGCACTGTCAGAGGACGCCAGGTAGACGAGTTTTTGTTGTTCTGCGTTTATCTCCCAGACATCGTACTTTCCAGATAAAAACGAGCAAATCATCCAAGACGTATCTCTGGATCTAAACATATCGACACTTGAAATTTCATCTCCATTGTCGTGATATCGGTCAATCTTACAAACCATCCCGTTCGACACCTGCAGGATATCATGAACATAAAGTACATTATCACTGGTTGCAATCACCACAACTCCATCATTGGCCTGGATCACGCCAAACTCAACATTCCCGTCAAATGTTGTCTCACCATTCACTATTAATTTTCTTTGTGTTAAAATCACATCGTGCTTTTCGCTCTTTGAGACCTCCAAAACGTTTTCTGCAAGATTGTTTCCCACTGTGATTGATAGCAAACCTTTCTCCACGGCTTTTATCTTCATATTCGCATCTCCTTCCGACACAGCTCCTACTATGAATTTATCTTCAGATTGACCGACAAACTTGAAACGTCCATCAAACACTTTTACCAGTTTAATCTCTTCATACCTGCCACGCGGGGATGTGTACTTTCTCAATTGACTGCCGTCCCATCCTCCTTGACATGCAAATAACCCTTCATCGTTGGCTTCTTTCAAATCGAGAACTGGAGGGTTTCCATCTATAGAGTCGAGAATGTTGATATTGGGTCTCATGGGCAATATTTCAAAGAGAATCAGTTTTGACGTCTTGGAGGCTTGAAAGAAATGATTCCCTTGAATATGATGTAGTCCATTAAATATTGGTATCGTTGTATAATTGAGGTCAATGAAGCTAACTTGGTTGACTACAACACTGCTCCCTGTTGAGACTTCGAGATCCATATAAAGTAGAAACGTTTGACCGCACGTTGCTGTTAGAAGTGTCCTTTGTAAATCAATTGGTTCAAAACATTTATAGACTGGCCTATTCTTTCCTCTACCAGGCTTATCCAATGTCACTGCAAAATATGGATCTTGTGATTTTGTTGATATAAACACATTCTTTGTCTGCCTTGCTGATACGTGTTTGAATTGTTGGGGTGGAAAGTAGAACATGCTGGAGCTTGTATACACAATTAATCCCCCGGGTTCCTGAATACAAGGTTGTATTAAGCATGGTTCTTCCTCAAACGGAGGTAGTTGTCGACAAACTTCAAAGGTCGGCGTTCTTTCAGAAAAGTCCAAATACCTGACGTAGGATGTTGAAGTTATATCGTTGTAAAGCACAGCTAGCCTGTATGATTCCAAGTTATTGTGATTACCTTCGGTTTTCCTTTGACTCGGATCATGAGTTGTTAGATTCACAATTTGTTTAGCATCAATCTGCCCAATGTTGCGCGTATCGGGTAAAATCTCTTTCTTAGAAGTTGAAAACAAGTCACCAACAGTAAATATTTGGATATTCGAATAGAAGATGTGAAAAAGTATGTACTCTGGATCCTCCTCACGCACAGGGATGATAATTGGAGCATCAAGATTCGGAGATACACGTTGGCCCTTGGTGGAGAGTTTGACCACGTGAGTAATGAGTATATCAAGATGCTTCATATTGGATGAAAAATCACCCAATTCCATAAGCTTGACTTCATACTCACAATTAATGAGTATCACGTAGGTTTTGGAGTTTTTTACAAACTTCGCCCAAGACCGTAGCTTATTCTCTAGCTTCAATGTGGTTATGTACGCCAGTGATGTTCCCTCATAAAGATAGACCTTTACAGTGGCTCCCTGAGCAAGTAATAACAATCTATGACCATTTATGTTGACAACAAGTGACAAGTTAATCGCCCTTGAGCTATTTGATGTTTCCGTCAACACATACATCTTCACTTAAAGATAAAATTGTACTTCGTCAGGAATTGAACACAAAATAAAGACAGTGATAAGTATATGGTCTGGGCTCTTGTGTTGTCTAGCAGTTGACACAACTAAGTTTGGTTGTAGATTATATTTTTCTTTTCCTCATTTGAATCATAAAAAGAGTATAAAGGGTACAAAAAGATCAAATCACAAAAGAGACGCTGTTTTGTAAACAATAAAGACAAGTACAGCCTACATCATATCAAAAAACAAGACATTGTTCCCCTTTTTTACAGATTAAAACACTGAGATATATTTACGCCACTTCCCCTTCCTTCCCGCCTACGCCAATTATTCCGTTTCACGCTCCGAGTTGAATGAAATTACGTACCGCTAGTTGCATTTCATCCTAAGCAGCATTTCAGTTCTGAGGTCTTCAACAAACCCCCTACAATCTTCATTACAACCTTTCTTGCGGGAAATAGCATTTCGTATCACCACATGGCTCACCAAAATCCTGAGAAAGGGTCCACAGTGTCAAGCACATCTTCATGGAGTTTTAAAGGATTGTTGGCCTTTTCCGTGGACCCATCAACCCGGACGGTTTCGAAAACAGGTGTTGCATCAAAACAACCAAACCATGCCCATCGTGAAGCCCCGAATGATAAATCAAAAGAGTCAAAGGGTGATACAAGAAATTCTACAGGTCCGAATAGTCTGAATAGTCTGGAGTCTAACCATACTCAAATTGTCAATAAGTGTTTCTGTTGTAATACGATATTAGCGTTCCCTAGCAGTGCAACCAAGTACAAATGCTCCATATGTTACACGACCAATTTTGTGGAAACACAAGAACGAGATTCCCTTCGTTCGCCTAAAACAAATTGTCTGATATCACTTCAAAAAGTCAGTTCAATGGTTGAAGAATGCTTTGCTTATGCATCAACCGAGGAGGGCAAGGAAAAGTCCTTGCGTGAGGTGTTTCAACAAGTATCTACATACTTGTACAATAGCTTCAAGTCGCACGACGTACTCAACAACTCATTCAAGATTCATAAACTGGACTTCCGACTACATCGCCATACTTCCCATATTGACTCAGCAGAAATCATGGATTTATTCAATTTGCTAACAAAATTGCCGACAAAGAAGCCATTGCATTCAGCATTGAAAGGAGTTAGCGATCAATTGAAAAGGTTACTGCCGCCATCAAATCACGTGGCGCAATATAGATGGCTTTTCATAATTCTTGAAATTCCTATTTTGGTTAACTCTTTAGTGCCGCGTGGACTACATATACGATCAATGACCAATGAACATGAAATCAAGACATTGTGCTACGATATATTGAAACGAAGTTTAGGAGTTCTTTCGTGTGTCGATAACTCTAAAATAATCAGCTACTGGGTCTCTTGGATTGCTCATTATGATCACAACACATTCATCCAAAAAGTGGAAATTATCAATCTATATATAACATTTCAGTTGAAAAAGTACTTTTATTTGGCAAACAACCCGCATATAAAGCTCCTGTTAACACCTTCACCTGACATCCAAGAAGCTGATGAATTGGAATATTTTCAATGTGTCAATTTGAAAAATCACATTGAATCGGCTCCAAATTCTGATACCTTACCCGGTCCACTTTTGGTACCACGCTCACAGCACAACAACATCGCACCTACAAGGGGGTCTACAAACAAGGGTAAGAGTCACAAAGATGTAAAGATTCGAGTGCAACAGTACGGTAATGATTGGCGAATTGTATCAGCTCTGAAAGTGCTCTCGTTGTTTCTAAGAGCAAATAAAATGAGGGATGATAAAGTGCCCGTATCGGTTTTCTACAACTCACTCATTGATTATGTCAATATCAAGTTGGACTTTGATTCGTGGCAAAGCAAAAAGAAGATGCAAGTTACTCATGTTTGCAAAGAGCCAGAATTGAGGTCCATCATAGGATATATCCATGGTACAAGCATAAACAATCCCTTATTTGATGATGCTTTGCTTTATCTATGTCAGTATCCATTTCTTATCTCATTAGGAAGCAAGATTTCAGTATTGGAGTATGAGGCTCGAAGACAAATGGAACGTAAAGCTGAAGAGGCTTTCATCAATTCTTTGGACAAGAGAGTGGTGATAGATGTGTATCTCAGAATCAAAATCAGGCGGGATCATATAGTACAAGATTCCATGAAAGCAATCAAGCTGAACTTGACAAACTTGAAGAAAAATTTAAAAGTGCAATTCATAAATGAGCCTGGCGTCGACGCGGGTGGTCTCCGAAAGGAATGGTTTATTTTGTTAACCAAAGAAATCTTCCACCCACAGGCAGGGCTATTCCATAATGTTGAGGACTCGAACTTGTTATGGTTCAACATCTTCCCACTAGAGGACCGTGAAATGTATTTTTTATTTGGGGCCGTGTTAGGTCTTGCTATATACAACTCTACAATTTTGGATTTGCAATTTCCAATTGCGTTGTATAAGATCTTATTGGGAAAGTCATTGGACAAGGAGAATTATAAACAATTGTATCCGGAATCATACAAGAACCTTTATCAATTGCGAGCTATGGACGACAATCAGTTGAAACATTTGGAGTTGACTTTTGAGGTTACAATCAAAGATACTTTTGGAGAGCCTCACACCAGAGAATTGGTACCAAATGGCAGTAAAACCAACGTGTCCAAGGCCAATGTAGATGATTATATCAACAAGTATATGACGTACTTCATGAGGGAAGGAATTAAACAACAGTTGGACGCATTCATTGAAGGGTTTAATACTGTCATTGCAGGCAATGCGTTGTCCTTGTTTCTGGAGGAAGAAATTCAATTATTGCTCTGCGGTAGTGAAGATCACAATATAGATTTTGATGTGCTTCGGTCGATTACAAAGTACATTGGATGGCCCTCTGCCACCGATGCTGCAAATTCATGTATCATCAAATGGTTTTGGGAACATCTTGCAACCATGAACAACTCACAACGGAAGAAGCTATTGGTGTTTGTAACTGGTTCCGATAGGGTTCCCGCTACTGGAATACAGAACTTACCATTCAAAGTGACCCTTCTTGGACATGGACTCGATAGTGAAAGACTCCCTATTGCCCACACATGTTTTAACGAATTGACTATATACAACTACAATAGCAAGGCAAAGATGATCGACAAATTAAACAAAGCAGTGAATGAAAGCTCTGGATTTGGAATTAAGTAGTCTTGATTCATAGAATAAGAAGGCATTTGAGTTCACCTGCGTTGTCTTACTGGTAGTTATAGCTAGCGCTACCTTCCACAAAATTTAAGCCAATAAAATTGTTTGGAAAACGTATTGAATAATAAACTATGTACACTCCTGCATACAACACACTTTTTTTCTCTTTTGGTTTTTCTACTTCACTCTTCAAAAGAGAAAAAACTTACCAGATATAGAACAAACGAATTGTTCAAACCGTTAAAGAGTGCCTCTGCATTAGTTTATACCTCAAATAATAAACACAGTCATGTCGTTACTTGCAGTGAGATCATTGAAGAATGGTTTGGGTTTGAAAAGTATGTTCGAAATCTAGCGATGGGAGCTTGTTTGAAGTGGTTAAGATACGATCTGAGGTGAGGTCCTTTGTTTAACTAATATCACCACCTCCCTTGGTGAAATTAGGATAAGGGCCCATTGCGACTAATCAATACCCCGGCATCCTTAAGGCTCTCTCAGCAACTGACCCGCAATTTTATACTAACATTGCTATAGACTCAATTAGAACGTTATCATCAACTTCATCTCAATTATCCAACTACCAACAACCTGACTTTTCCTCGTACTTGAACCACAAGAGCCCACAAGCCAGCAGAAATTTTACCTACTTTATGGTTGGATCTATGGGATTGTTGTCAGCCGCAGGTGCTAAATCCACTGTTGAATCATTCCTTTCGTCATTTGCTGCATCTGCTGATGTCTTGGCTATGGCTAAGGTAGAAGTTAAATTGGGTGCCATTCCGTTGGGTAAGAATGTTATTGTCAAATGGCAAGGTAAACCAGTTTTCATTAGACATAGAACTCCAGAAGAAATTGAAGAAGCAAATGAAGTTGACGTATCTAAATTGAGAGACCCACAAAAGGATTCAGACCGTGTTCAAAAACCAGAATGGTTGGTCATGTTGGGTATCTGTACACACTTGGGATGTGTCCCAATTGGTGAAGCAGGTGATTTCGGTGGTTGGTTCTGTCCATGTCACGGTTCCCATTACGATATTTCTGGAAGAATAAGAAAAGGTCCAGCCCCTTTGAACTTGGAAGTTCCTGAATACAGTTTCCCAGATGACGACACATTGACTGTTGGTTGATCATATTTATTCAACGGACTAAACACTCCTGTATAATATAATACAAAAAACAATTTCTGATAACAACATAGATCGAAGTCGTAGCTTTCAACAGGTAAAACTCTATTTATTAATATCTCTATATAACTACTCTAAATATTTAATACAAACATGAAGAAAGCACGTAATTGCCACATACCCTTATACTTCAAAAACTTCAATTTTAGCTTTAGCGTGGTTTTTTGCTGTCACAATACAGTATTCTGCTCCCAATGATAAGCCAGAAGATGGTCCCTTAGCCTTATTGTATCCATTCTTTGGATTCAATTCACACTCCATTCCGTTGCAATCTTGTGGATTGTCACATACAATTCTGAGACCAAAGTTGGGAGTGTTGCCGCTGAAATCGTCAATGTGTTTTGGATTGACTCCAATTTTAATAAATGTGTTTCCATTTGCATCACTATTCATACCAGCAACATAAGGAGCCCAGTTTCCAACCTCTTTATCATTTGTACCCCAAACACAACCATCCTCAGTTGATATGCCAGGCGGATTAACATAATAATGAGACGCTGCACTAGCATAATATTGGGGTCCTGGAACAGCCAAGATCTGCTCTTTGCCACTTTCGACATTGGTTGGTATCAACATGGCTTCATTACCTGGTAAAACGGTTTGACAAAACGCAACATTTTTGGCAGCGTTGTTAACAACTGATACTGTTCCTTCGCCATCAACACAAAGCTCTCTATCACTAAAAGGCTTTCTAGTAGAGCCATCATTGTTGCAATATAATCCACCATCCATAGATGTCGGGTACAGGTATGTTGTAGCTTCCGGGTTCCATTGATTCATAAGCTGGCCCGGTGGACAGGCATAGGGACAATATTTTCCTGGTATACAAGCTTCGTCCGGGCTCATTGCCCAACCTGCATTCACCCCGTCTTTGAAAACAGAAACAAGACCTTCCTTGTCGGGAAACTTGCATTTCTTGATGGGACTGGCGAGTAGGGTGGTGCAAGCTGAAATTAGCACGACAAATTTTGAATTTAACAACATTGTCTATTTGAATGGATAGCGAAGGAATAAGAAGTGGCCCACAAGACTAGTCTCAGATGTATCAAGTTAATTCATCTTATATATACTTTTCTTTGAAGACTTTATGGTTCGATTGAAAATGAATCGACAATTTTTTGGATTGACCCATCTTGTACAATTCTACTAGATTAGCTAAAATGAGTAGTATGATAAGCTGATGTTTGGCCCCATCTTTGATCATAGAAGAAACATAATTTGCCCATATTTGCGTAAGGTTGCAAAATATTTAATCGCGTACAGAAATTGGCTTATTGACAATATGCAGGAACGCCCTGCATCAACATGCAGCCATCCGTGATTACCTGAACCTGGATTCCCTGGAATCGGCTGATTTACGTGGAATTTATTGAAAGATACTGGAAAAGAAACTGGTTTTGGAAAAGAAACCCAGAATGGTGTTATCGGCTGTTTGTAATTGAAAAAGTAGGGAAGTCCATTTTTTTTTTATTTTGCAACGATACTTTTGAATAACTTGTGTGAGAGCCAATTCTAATTGCTAATTTTTGCTTAGTCTAGTAATAGGACTTTAAAACAGCACCGGAGGGGATTTTCCAAAAACTAAAGCTCTAAGAAACGTAAGAGGTGTATTTACATTCCATAGGGGATATTCTTGTCAATATTAAGATGTCGCGATTTAATGTCGCGTTCTGTGTCAAATTTTTCTTATTGAACTGTACTTGGGGTTTTCTCATGTAATAAAATTGTGTGTTCTAGCGGCATATTTCTCTTTCCTTCAAAGATGGTTTCCATAACTCGAGCAGCCAATTGGGATAACGTTTTCGAGCAACAATTTATTGCAATACCGCCAACCGCCGATGAGGTTGTTTTGTACCAAACAAGTCATGAAGATCCCAATGTCGAATCTAATACAATTGTTCCCATCCATACAAGAGGTGGATTTGACAATATTCAATGTTCAAGTTACTTGAGTACTAGAAAAGGGGTTATTGGGGTGGCGACAATTGATGGAGATATCTCAATATTTGATATCAACAATTCGTCATCATCCACAACTTTGCATTTACACCCGAAACAACATAGACCTTGTAACTCGATTTCATTCAATCATTCCAATTTAATAGCAGGTGGATTTGACAAGGGAAGACAAGACAACTCATTACAAATTTGGGATATACAAGAGTACCCAAAATCTGGAGATGCATCGACAAATGACAGTACTTTGAAACGTCCCGTGCTGTCATATATACCCAATGAAGCAGTTTTATCCACTGTCTTCCTTCCGGATAAAGACACCAACGTCATATGTGGGTCGTATAAGTTTTTAAGAGAAGTGGACATTAGAGAAGATCTGCCGGTGTATCAAATTGCAACGAAATGTACATTGGGTTTGATGGTGGACCCATTCCAACCCCATTTGTTCCAGTCATACAGTGAGGATGGGTCTTTGTTCATTTGGGATAGAAGAAAACTTACCAGCAATAATCGGAAGTTGAAGGCATCGAGTGGGAATGTTGTTATTGAAAATCCATTGCTACAGTTCAACAAGCTATTGAGTGGATCCTCTTCTAGAAAAAATCTTCATCCATGTTTGCGGTATTCTGCGGTTCGTAGGGGTGAGTTTGCCTCAATATTCAATGGTGACCTCATTAGGCGATGGCATACTGGTGTTGTTCCACCCAAAAAAGTCATCGTAAACAGAAATTTTGAATCTGGTACATTACAAAGCTTAGTTCAGCAATCATCTGTGTTGTACAAGCCAACAGAGGAATCCTTGTTTGTATCTATGGTTCTTGACGTCAAGACGGATTACGAAAAAGTTGTTTCCTTTGACTATTCTCCGGATATTTTATCACATACATCCACCAATTTTGTCTGTATGAGACAATCGGGATCCGTATTTAGAATGCCAGTCGTTGAATCAATTGAAGCTTTGGACTTTAATCCCTATAATGAGTTTTCAATTGCTGGGCCAGAGGGGACCACCACCAATTTTCTCACCCCTGAAGTGTCGGAGAGTATGGATATCGAAAGGAGAAGGCTGTCTCATCAATTAAAGATTGAAGATTTGTCCATTGACGACAAGTATAAACGAGAATACGATAATGCTCGCAATTCATTAGATGGTACTTCTGTCACCAATGATGACAGTGTCGGCGATCTAGCCGTTTCAAATGATAAGAGATTCTCGTACGACGAACGCGATTCCGGACCCATACTCAATACTTTCTTAGATTCCAACTCCATCAACATAAACGATATATGCGTCGTAATTAGAAAACGCGCATCTATGGGCTATGGTGTGCTTCCCGACAAGAATATAGAGATTTTGCAAAAGCTCGACCCCAATGACAATCAATTGGCTCTAAGGCATGTGTGGAAGTGGCTTAGTTTGGCCAAAAAATCATTGGATAAAGGAACAATGATATCAGAGGGAATTGACTTAGGATATCAGGGAGTACAAGGGATATGGAATGGAGTAGATGCGTTAAACAACCAAAATCGCGTCATTTCGGCAAGAGACAAGATAAATGAGGCATGGTTTACACAAGCAGTAAAATCTATAATTGCATCCAAGGGCAAAAAATTTGTTGGAATAAACATACCGGAAAATAGCGAAAAGAAGGCACAGCGTAAATTGTGTTTGATTGTATCTGGGTGGTATCTTACAGAAACAGAATTCGAGGACAAAATTCAACAATTGATTTCTATGAATATGGTTTCAAAAGCAGCAGGATGGGCTGTTTTCCATGGTAATGTAGCAAAAGCGATTGATATCTTGAGCAACTCCAAAAAGGAGAGATTAAGATTAATGGCTACTGCAATTGCAGGATATTTGGCATACAAGAATACAAATACAAACAGTCCATGGAAAGACCAGTGTCGTAAAATGGCATCAGAATTGGACGACCCTTACTTGAGAGCAATATTTGCATTCATTGCTGATGATGATTGGTGGGATGTTTTAGATGAACATTCTCTTCCCTTGAGAGAAAGGATAGGCGTTGCCATTAGGTTTTTACCAGATCGTGATTTGACGGTGTACTTGAACCGCATTGGCGATACAGTTGTGCAAAAAGGAGAACTTGAAGGTTTGATCTTGACAGGAATTACACCTAGAGGCATAGATTTGTTGCAGAGTTTTGTTGATAGAACTAGCGATGTTCAAACAGCAGCTTTGCTTTCAGCATTTGCTTGTCCGAGATACTTTGCCGATAATAGAGTTCGACACTGGATCGATTGTTATCGAACCCTTTTGAACAGTTGGCAAATGTTTAATTTCAGAGCAAAATTGGATGTGTCACGTACAAAGTTGTCCAAAGCATTTGATGGTGAAAAAAAGATTAAAGCTTCTCCCAGACAAGTTTATCTTCAGTGCAACAGATGCAGTAAGAATATATCCAAGGGAATCAACAATATGAATAATCAAAACTTGATGAAACAGTTTTCCAAGCCCGGTGTGAAAAAGAATGCTCTATTGAATGCGTGCCCCCATTGTGGAGCCCCATTACCAAGATGTTCAATATGCATGTTATCACTTGGATCTGAAATTTCACTGGATCATAAAATGACCCATTCAGTTGGTGAGGAGATTGACAATAAATTTAAAAATTGGTTTAGTTTTTGCTTGAGTTGCAATCATTGTTACCATGCCCATCATGCGGAGGAGTGGTTTTCAACCCATAGTATATGTCCTGTGCCTGATTGCGATTGTCAATGTAATAACAAATAGAAAGTTTATAGGGGTGTTGTATACGAATGTTAAATTTGGGTAGCATTAAAAGGTGGAGAGAGAAACGATGTACAATGTGCTAAAATGGTAAACATGTGTTGATCCAAAGAGAGAAAGAAAAAATAAAAAGTTGATTCTTTTTTTGTTATTCTTTGAAAATACTACACTGTGTTCAAAGGTAGAAGAAGGAGGACAACTTTGTTTTAATACTCCATAGCTATCAAAAGAGAGTGACCAAAACCCATTGATATTGTTGAAAGGGGTTTTTTACCACTTCAACTAACTCACAGAAACTATTTGCACTCCTTTTTTCTTTTAATCCGATTCACCACCACTTTGTTTACAGATTGATCCCTATTTGGAAAAAAAAAAGAAATCATGTCACGTCAGGGGCAGCATCAAAACCCAGAGGAGGTGATAAAAGATATTAGAGGTAAGATTGATACTGAACAAAAGATTATTCAAGGGTATCAAGATGTCAAGAGGAATTCTACCAATGCCGAAGTTGTTCAGAAATGCAAATCCAAAATTATCGAGTCTCAGACTTTGATTGACTACTATCAGGAATCCATCAACAAACTATCTCGCCAAATGCTGAGAATGAATGTGAAGAGTGCAGACGATCGAAGCTCTACCATATCTGAGTACAAACCAACGTACTCAAGGTTAGACTTGATCAAGTATGAATGTCCATCATTAGGTCATAAAATTCAACATATGATTCAACAATTACAATTTAAGCTTCAGGTTGAGAATCAATACGCTGAGGCAAATAAGAAAATTTCACACCTTTATTTGATGGATGGAGATAGATCATCAAGTAATGCGGCTGAAGGGGGTAGAGCTGAAAGTGATCAAAGAATACAACTATTGGAGAAAGCATTGAAAAAATATCAAAATTTCAACATCAATTCAGAGGATTTCAATAGAGACTATGAAATAATGGATACTCCAAAACATGCAAGAAAACCATTGAGTGGCAAATTGACAATTGCCATAGCGTGTGTCAGAGATGTGGATCATATGGCTACAGCCGCGTTCAAAAAAAGAGATACTATAGTGACTGTCAAAATTGATGATGTTGAAAGGGCAAGAACAAAGCCATCGAAGAATGACAACTGGTCAGAGGAACTACTTATCAATGTGGAAAAGGGTCACGAAATTGAGTTAACGGTGATGGACAAACTGAGTGGAACTTATGTTCCGATTGCTGTGAATTGGCTTTCGTTGTTTGATGTTGCTGAAGAGATCCGTAAAAAGAAGGTTGCAAAGGACCAAGGAGCTAGTGGATGGTTACCTGCAAGCAATTTGCCACAAACTAACGGCTCTGGAGGCAATGGCAACTACGGATCATCTAGCTGGGGAGCTAATTCGGCATTGAACTTGCCACAAAACGAAATCACACCCCTGAGGTCCCCAAATAAAACCGACAGTACTACCGGTGACTTTAATCAAAAGGTTTCGGTAAATACCTGGTTGAGTTTAGAGCCTTGTGGTCAAATGTTGATCAATATTAATTTTGAGAAATCTATTACACAGGGCAAGCAATTCAAAGGACCGCTTGGAAGACACGGTGCAATTCGTCAAAGGAAGGAGGAAGTGTTTGAACAACATGGCCATCAATTTGTTCAAAAACAATTTTACAATATCATGTGCTGTGCACTTTGTGGAGAGTTTTTACGTTATACTGGGTTTCAATGTCAAGATTGTAAATTCTTGTGTCATAAAAAATGTTACCAAAAGGTTGTTACCAAATGTATTTCCAAATCAGGGTCCGATTATGATGCAGCTCAGTTGAAGCATCGTATTCCTCATAGATTTGAACCAGTTACGAATCATGGTACCAAATGGTGTTGTCATTGTGGTTACTTGTTACCGTGGGGTAAGAAAAATGCAAGAAAGTGTACCGAATGTGGTATCATGTGTCATGCCCAATGTACACACTTGGTTCCCGATTTATGTGGAATGTCGTTACAAATGGCTAATGAGATTCTTGCCACGATCAAGTCCACAAAGGTGTCTCCAAAGAAACCAAAACAGATTCTGGAAAAGGTTGCCATTCTGGAAATGAGACAGGAACCTAATTATCAGAATACAGAATACCAAGTGCTCTCTTCACAAGAAAAGCAGATGCAAGAGGCTCAGCAACAATATCAACAACCAAAGAAGCCACTACCACCAAAACCATCTGTGTTGGGTAAATCTTCTGGAGAGTCTGTTGAGACATTACGTAATTCATCTGAAGAAGAGCAGGACGATAATGACTTTAATGCAAAACTTCCAACGACAACTCAAAAGTTGTACCAAGCACCAATGGACAATGCTTCCCATTCGCGTACGGCTAGACGTCGTCCACCAGTTGAAGATGAGCAGATGAGAGATTACACAAATGAGCACCAATACCGCCATCCTTATGGTGAGGAAGTGCGTGGTCGGGATGCTGCTGCTGCTACTGCTACCGGTAGAGCTGATCATACATCAAATGATGCAGGCGATTATGCCATGAATAATGAAAAATCGTTCATTCTTGATGATGATAAAAACAATCGTGCGGAAGATGCTTTTGTTGATTTTGATTACAAGAATCAGTTCACCGAAAACCAGATTATATCACCAGAGGTAAAAGATGAAATAATTATAAGCCCCTTTTTGGATCAAAAGGATAAATCAGATGAGAACGGCAATAAGGGCAACAAGTTGGAAACGTTGGATCCATCAATATCAGTGTCTAAAGATGAAGAATACAAAGTGAATAAGCCTCATCACAAACACCATCACCGTGGACATTCTGGAGTGACAACTCATTCAGGTAAATCATCTTCAGGTAAGCCCAAACGTCGCAAAAGAAAAGTTGGTTTGGATGATTTCCAATTCCTTGCTGTATTGGGTAAAGGAAACTTTGGTAAAGTGATGTTGGCTGAATCAAGACATACTTCGAATTTATGTGCCATCAAGGTATTGAAAAAAGATTTTATTGTTGAAAATGATGAAGCCGAAAGTGTTCGTTCTGAAAAACGGGTATTTTTAACTGCAAATAAAGAAATGCATCCATTCTTGTTGAATTTGCATTGTTGTTTCCAAACCGAGAATAGGATATATTTTGTGATGGAGTATATCTCTGGTGGTGATTTGATGTGGCATATACAAAAGAATCGGTTTTCAGCCAAAAGGGCTAAATTTTATGCTTGTGAAGTGTTGCTTGGATTGAAATATTTCCATGACAATGGAATCGTTTATCGTGATTTGAAATTGGATAATATCTTGTTAACGACAAAGGGGCATATCAAGATTGGTGATTATGGATTGTGTAAAGAAAACATGTGGCATGAAAATACAACATCGACTTTTTGTGGTACACCTGAGTTTATGGCACCTGAAATTGTTGCTGGTAAAAACTATACTCGAAGTGTTGACTGGTGGGCATTTGGAGTCTTGTTGTTTCAAATGTTGCTTTGTCAATCTCCATTCAAAGGTGATGATGAAGATGATATATTCAATGCTATTGAGCATGATGAAGTGAAGTACCCCGTCAGTTTATCACGTCAAACTGTACTTATCTTGCAAGCTTTGTTGACAAAGGATCCTCAACAACGATTGGGAAGCAGTGAACGTGATGCAGAAGAGATTATGGAGCATCCGTATTTCCAAGATGTTAATTTCGATGATGTTTTGCATTGTCGTATACCTGCTCCATATATCCCTGAAATTAGTTCTGAACATGATTATTCCAATTTTGATCAAGAGTTTACATCAGAGACTCCAAGGTTGACTCCAGTGGAGACGGTGTTGACGTCGGAGATGCAAGAACAATTTAGAGGATTTTCCCACATTTCCGAAACAGCTGCCATCTAGGGGGGGAAAGGAGGAGAGTCGATAGTTAGTTAGAACGTTGAGATCTTTTTCTCCAGTTATTCGTATAAACAAAGTAGTTTTTAAGAAACACGAATTATCAATCTACAATGGCATTGCTTATTCTTTTCTGTTGTTAATCAATTGCGAGTTGGACCATCGTTGAAACTCTGTCAAAATATGCACAAAAAGTTCAAAATCTTATAATTCATGCCATACAAAAGCAGTTCAGAATAGTTTACTCTATGTTGCGGTTATCTTCGAATGACCGGTTTTTTAAAATTTTCGAAATCATGGTGCATCGGCGTTTCTAAGTTCCTTTTGCGCTGAAAACTAGGGATTTTTTTCTTTTCTTTCTTTTCTTTCTTCCTGTTCACCGAAATCACCCTTTTAATTCCGTGTAAAAAAGCGGTGTAGGGACCAAGTCTACATTGAAACTACACTATGTATCGAAAATCTTCGTAAATTCATTTAGTTCTATAACCTAATCCTCTATAATTAGTAAAAACAATCCAACGCCAAAGTAATATAGTGTGAAGTGAAAAAAAGAAATAACATTGAACACATCTTCATGTCGTTAAACTCATAACACAGCAAGTCAAAATCGACTACATTTGAGCAAGCGGTCTAGCTTTAGACCATTAGCGATCCCTTCCCAATCAAGTTATAACACAACATTTATCTTTCGGGCTCTCAACTTCCCTCTTTGATGAGTACTGTCTGTTAGAGCCTCTTCTTTTCCTTGTGTTGTCATTTTTACCCAGTGGGACATTAACTTCCTCATTGTTGGTTTGCGCAAGTGTTGTCTCGCCATCAGCTAAAGTGGTTTGTGAAGTAGATGTGCCTCCATGGTGTGAGTTCTGTTCTTGAGGAATTTGCAGCAATTGTGTGTCAAGGACAAGGCTCTTGTTGTTGCTATCACCAACAAGACTTTTGTTTTTAGCAACCTTGATTGAGTTAGATGAATACCCTGGTTTTGATTGTGATGGCAGACGTGGTGGTATTTGCAACAGAGAGTCGGTCCTCATGGCATGGAGCGAATTGGAATTGCCGAGACTCATTGAACTACTTCTTGATAAATCATGATTCGTACAATATGCAACACCAGTAAGCCCTCTTTTATTACTTGAAAGACGATTCTGTGGCAATGATATTTGAGACTTTAGTCTTATTTCCCCGATGACGTCAGTGACTGCTTTGAAAATCTCAGTGATGCCAACATTTTCCTTAGCAGAACATTCGTGAAATGATATTGCTCTCAACTTGGTTGCCAACTCCCCACCTTCCTCGTAATGTACTTGTCTTTCACCTTCCAAATCCGATTTACAACCAACAATGAAAATAGGCGGCATTTGCGTTCTAAACATGTTTATATGGTGATAATAGTCTTCAATAGACAAGAATGAGTTCAGATCATCAATAGCGTACGCAAAAATTAAGCACGATGCATTGAGGATGGTTAACTGCATGCTTTTCATATACATATCATTAGTGAAGTCTGAATCATAAATTGTCAAAATATCACAGTCACCTTGACCATTGATGTATTTCTTGGTGTATAAATCTTCTTCTTCAATATTCTCCATGAATTGATCATGAATAAAGCGGTAAATCATTGATGATTTACCAACATTGCTTGCACCTAGGATGCAAACATCATATTTTTTGGTGATAACTTGCAAGTCATCATGGCATACCTCCATCTTTTCTTGCTACTAAAATTTTCTTGAGGCAGTGTTGCTATCTTGGAGAAGTCAGTTTGTATAAGCACAATTGGCTAATTGAAGTACTCTTAGCTCCCCTTTATCTTCTTTCAAAAGTAACTCTTCCTTTTCACTAAATTTTTGGACAACAAAATATTTAAATTGGTTTAAGCAACAGTAGTTTTGGTGGGCAGCGGGTTCTCTTTATTGTACTCTCCGCTGAAGAGCTGTTGCGAAAAGAAAATTAAGCGACAAAATTGTTTAAGAAAAGACGTAAATATCGTTTAAACTTGGATAATTTTTGAAAGGAATGTCAATGATAATCAGGATGAAGAAAAGATGGTGAAAACTATTGAGCAGTAGCAAAAAGATAGAGATTTGATATAAATAATACAAATGGAAAGGGTTATGTACCTTCAGACATTTACACAATGTGGCACCTCACGTGTTACAGAAAACAATGTGATGTCGTCACTGGTATGATTGTTATTGTTATTGTTATTGTTCTTATTACTTTTGTTACTGTGCCCAATTGCATTGTTTTTTGTTCGTTTTGTGTTGCTACAACGGTTTTTTCTACCATTCTAAAAAATTTCTTTTGTTTTGTTTTGATGTACACTACCCTAAGACAAATTACGTAATACATAGGAACTCCGAAATTGTTCACATGACATTTCATGTTAATGTGTACTGCATGGTTTGTTCTATCCATCACAGTTCTCCTCGTAACTTGTGCTGCTGCCCTTTAAACTTACATCGGTAATTTCAATCTACCAAAGTAGTTTTTTTGTTTTTCTGCGCTCATCGTGGATGTTCAAAGCCTTGTTTTCAAATACTACACTGATAAGACAACAATAGCAACCGCTCTTTCATTGTGTATCCCACACTATTAGAATTGTGACCACACCGGCGGCTCTCCTATCTGTTTTCGCTGACGTATATCCGCGTATGTTTATCAACGCCTCAGTTTTGTACGTAGTATCCCCGTCAAGTGTTCAAAAACTCTTGCAATTGAGCTTCACTAGTACCATCGTATTCGATATCACTAAGATCACTCATCTCAACATCTTCTAGCAGTAGAGTGTTTACCATACCGGTGTTCTGTCCACCATCATCGACATAACCTGACAAATTTTCATCACCGATATTCTCGGCGGTGACCTCCAATCCATTTGCAGAAAGTTTCGACATTGGAACCAACTCATTGCTTCCTTCATCATCGTTGACTGCAATCCTAGCAATTTCCTTGTCAAACTCCCTCTTCCACACTTTCATTTTCTTACAAACATTGGAACTTGGTTTATTTTCTTTCCATATAGTTGCGGCTAACACATCTACGTCACTCTTGAATTGTTGTATGTTTTCATACCCATTACGCTCATTGTGCCTCATCATTGCTTTCAAGCTCTTACAACAGTTTATGTCCTTAGTGGTAGTTTTGGGAACATAGTTTAAAATCACATGACCAGGATCGTATTTCGAATTTAGTTTCTCAATTGATAATTTAATCACTTGACTCAATGGGAAGTAATACATATCAGCAATACTAAACGCCATGTCATCTATTTCCTTAGCAACAACTTGTCGCTGTGTGTTGAACTCATTCATTAATATCAATCTACTCAAATCTTGAACCAACACATTGGCGAATTTGATCTTCTCATTAATTTGTGATTCATTTGGTCCGTTCAGTTCTAAATTGTTGAAGTCGTACAATAGTGAGCCAGACATTGTTGATCCACTGCCTGACCCCGTCCCCAACGTACCAAAGTCATTATTTTTACGCACCAAAGGCGCACCATTCTTCAACTCTCGTTTCAAGCACCAATATCGGCATATTTCATTTGCTATAGACGTTAAATCCAGGCGAATTTCCTCCTTTGTACGATTTGGTAAAACACTCAATTCCAATACTTGATTCATTGACTCTTCGGGCAAGTTGACTTGATTCTCAACTTTCAACGAATACATCAATTCAACCAATTTATCACTAAATATTTTGGGTGCTATTGGTGTATTCGATTCAGTTTTCCATTTAAATATATTGAGTTTGTTTGCAACTTTTTGATCACTACTCAACTTGGCATTTTGTTGATTCAAAAGCTTTGTATCCGTATAGTAGAGTCTCGTCTTTTCAATACCTTCAAGGATCGAAGGAAGTCTATCTAGCTCAGATGGTGGCGTATGTTTATCACAATAGGATCTAAGCGTAAGCTTATTAGTCAAAGCACCTTTCACGCCCTGCGTCATTTCCATGTGCAAACCAGCTCGCTTGGCACAAGTGACATGATATGCTTGGAAACAACTTCTATTCGTACATTGAATACAAGCTCCAACTCTTTGTCGACAAATATAACACGTCAACTTCCATCGGCTCTTTGGTATTGATTCCATTCCTTCAATTGGTTCCATGTACACTGGGTTGGCAAAATACAATTCATTAATCCATAATCCACATATTACATGGCCCCATAAGCTGTTATCTAATTGCTTAAAAGCCCCCGTGGTGCTAGGACAAAATACACATTCTGTAACCTTGCTTTTGTTTATCATACATTTACGACAAAGCCATTGTCCCTCTGGGATAAACGCAACACCATAACACTCCTGATGCACAGCTATGTCACAGCCATCACAGAACACAATAGCATTTGAGTTATCACAATCACTGTCATTGCAAACTGCACATCTTTGATCATAGATGGATCCTGGCTCTATGCCATCGTCATTCCCATATTTCAAATTATTATGACCCATGGTTAGAAGTCTATCATTTGGACCAAGTCCACCATTTTGTCCATCATTATTCGTCAACATATTCATGCGATGTTCAAGTTTGCTCCATTCATCTTCTAATGTACTGATCATTGTTTCAAACACTTCCGGGGTAATCTTTATGACATTTTTGGTTTGTTTGTTCCTATCCTGTAGGTAAAGTGTATCTTGTTCATCCATATCATACTCCACTAATAACTGTCTTTTATTTAGGTATTGTTTAATCGTTGACTCGTGGTCGATTTGATCGCTTTGCTTCACTATGCTCGTCGGTATTTCAAATTGTCTTATATACGTATCCCTTCCACAACGGTCACTATTCTTTGAAGGCTCTCGAAATCCGTAGTCGAGAAGCTGTTTATTGAATTTGATGTTGGGATTGGGAATCGTGGGTTGAATTTTTTTGAAAACAGGGGCTTTCAAATTCAAGATCGGCCTACCGCTCGATGCCACAGTACTGTTTCCACCCACCAGCAGTGAGGTTTCTTTGACTTCATTGTTCTTCAGGAGACCGATGAAGAAGACCGGTAGTTGCAGCGATTCACCTAAATCAGGATACAACTCAGAAAGGTCTTTTTCCTCACGGGGCTTCTGGACGTACAAGTCATGATTCAATGGAGGTACCTGATTTATAGTAGATGAGTAGTCGGTAGTCATATCATCGGTTCAAGTAAGCAACCAGAGTCAAGTCAATTCAATCAATGCTTCTATAAGATTTACATAAATTTAAACATAAACAAATCTGCATAATAACTTTTTTTTATCGCACACGACTTTCACAATGTTGCACCCACCCCTTTATCAAATGGAAAATTTGGCTGGAGATCGTTGGTTACCTTCAACAACACCTATGCCTCCGCCTATATTGTTTCTTACATCTTCCCTCAGTTTCTTGAATTTCAACCAGGACTGCTCGCGTGAAGGGCAAGTGGAAGTGATTGGTGTACTCAACTCAGTAACGCACTCAGGAGTCATACAAAATGCACCTCGCGCGACAACATCATCGTCATCGTTAATGTCCTTGTGAGTTGATGGTGAATTAAGTATTGATGACCTATCTCTTGTTTGGGTACGTTTAGGCATATCTTGAAAAATTTTGTGTATTTCTGCCCTTTGTGTTTCGAATACAGAAGAGATTGTCTCATTTTTGTCGCCAGTAGGCCTTGTTGAGTCAGTTGAACAGTACTTGTGCTTCAAATCTATCAGTGTAGGTCTGCTGTCAGGGTTTAGTTCGAAACAAGATAATATAAACTCCTTGGCAGACTCAGGTATCTCCACCCAGTATTCCTCTGGTTCGAACAAATACCTTCTGTTCTTGATAGCATCTTTGGTTTCATCATCTGTTTCACAATCAAATGGCATGTACCCACACAACATAAAGTACGAACAGACACCAACGGCCCATATATCAACAGGGAAATTGTACCCTTTTTCGCGATCAAAGATTTCTGGAGCCATATAACTCAATGTTCCGGACATATCACGTAGTTTCTGCTGGGGTTTCAACACTCTAGCCAAACCGAAATCGCCAAGTAATATTTCATTGGAACTCTTCAGCGAAAATAGAATGTTCTCTGGTTTTATGTCCCTATGTATGATCAAATTGGAGTGTAGGTAAGACACGGCCGATATTAGTTGAATGACAATATCTCTCGCCATAGATGCCTCAAGTTTGCCCCCAGGCGAATCATGAACTATTTTGTTGAATAGGTCACCACCTTCAGCCAAATCTGTAAGAAAGTAGAAACTGTTGCACGTCTCAAAAAAGTCAAACAACAGCAAGATTTGAGGATGAGACGTCGATATTTGACTCAAAATTTCAAATTCACCCTGTAGTAGCAGTTCCAACCCATAGGATAGACTCTTGTTGTATTTCTTTGCAGCATAGTGTTTCCCTGTGTGTTTATTCTTGCACTCATAAACCACTGAATATGAACCTTCGCCTATGGGAGCTTTTGAAAGCAAATACTCCGAGCTTCGGGATGAAATGGTGGTTGAGCTGGATGTTCCGGATACCGGTGTCTGTGACGAGCTCCAAGGAGTGAATTTTTTCGTGTATAGATGTGTCATTGTGTGGGGGATATAGTAAATATATTGCCAAAGTAAATTTCGTGAATCCACGTTTCTCAACAATTGTATACAGAGCAATCCACAAAGATCCAAGCAAAAGCGATAATTGCTTAACCGACTGGAAAAACTTCATGCACACATGTAGAATATGCAGCACCTTCTAAAGTGTGACAAAGTCAGTTGAATGTAGAATTCCTAATATGGCAGCTGGGTGTGAACTAGTGCATCTATGTAGTGCCATCCTGCATAGAGTTAAAGATGTCCTCATCACCTAAGAAAATTTATTTTAGCAGTAGAGGAGATCCACCCACATAATTGAAGTCCAACACAGGAATATACTACGAGAGGAAAATGAGCTCTATTTTGAACTTGTCAAATTTAAAGGACAAGATAACGTCAAAGTTGAGTCTACAAGGATCCTCAAAGAATCAAAAATCTGGAAAGGATTCAAAGGAGAAGGATCAACAGAAGCCCAAGGAGTCGAGCAAAATCGAAAAATCAAAGGAATCGAAGAGAAAGTCTAGCAAACAAGACAAGGGTAGTAACGTCGAAAAGGTTATAGATGCAAACAGTAAGAACAATGCAGACGAGACATTGCGTCAGGAAGCCTTGGCTTTAGGTGCTACAGAAGAAGATTTGAAGTTATTACAAGGAATTGAAAGTGATGATGATAAAAGCGAGATTGAGTTCAATGATGACTCGAAATTGGATAAACACTTTGGAGACGATTTAAGTAAATTTATAAAAGAGATTGGCTTGGGCAATGGAGAACCCGTTGTCATTGATGACGAAAATGTTGATGAGGCAGACCACAATGATAATGACGGGGAAGCACAAGATGAGCTTCTAGGTGAGAAGGAGGATTATATCGATGAAGAGAACTCGTCTAGCTCTGCGTCTAGTTCAGAAGAAGAGGAAGAGGAAGAGGAAGAGGAAGAGGAAGAAGAAGAGGAAGCTCCTGAATTAGTCCAAGATGACAGCACCATTAGCTTTACCAACGGCGAGGACCAAGTAGTTGTTAAAGAAGCGGAGCTCAAGAAGTCCAAAAAAGATCCAAAGAAGGAAGAGAATTCCGATGAGATTACTGATTTCTCAATGGTATCCAGTGGGAAACTCGTTGTTCCGAATAGATTGGATTGGTACAATATATTTCCACTTACCAACGCGGAAGGTTTGCCTAAACTAGACCGGTTTGCTCGTGAAAGATTACTTGAGCGTGGACAAAGGACGTTAGACAAGGACAACAAGGTTTATTTGGAAGAGTTTGCTTCGAACTCGTCTCAAAAGAAATTCTTGTCACAAATCTTATCTGATGGTACTTTGAATGATAAAATTTCAGCATTAACCTTGTTGGTACAGGAAGCTCCACTACACAACATAAAAGCACTTGACACCCTTTTGTCTTATTGTGATAAGAAATCCAGAACTGCTGCATTACAATCGATAGTTGCATTGAAGGATTTGTTACTCAATGGTCTATTGCCTGATCGTAAGTTGTTTGCATTTGATAAACAACCATTGTCGAAAGATGAATCTTCGATGACTGATGCTCAATTAGCTGTTTTCTTGTTCGAGGATCATTTAAAAAAGACATACTTTAAATTACTTCAAATTTTGGAAAGGCTCTTGCAGGATCCAATTGTCCACGTTAGGATGAATGCTTTAAACCATGTTTTTGATTTATTGAAGTCAAAACCAGAACAAGAAGTGAACTTGTTAAAATTAGGTGTCAATAAATTGGGTGATACCGATAACAAAGTAGCAGCAAAAGCTTCATATTTGATTTTACAATTAGAACAAACACACCCAGCAATGAAGAAAATCGTCACCGATGCAGTTATTGATGTTATATTCCAAAGCACAACTGATGATCACACTAAATACTACGGTGTCACTACACTCAACCAAACAATCATCACAAGAAGAGAGGACGAATTGGCAAATGCTTTGGTAAAGACCTATTTTGCATTATTTGAAAAAGTGTTGATTGAAAGTAACACTTTTGGCAAAGATGCAAACGATTCAAAAGACAAGTTAATTGGAGAATCTCAAAAGGGAAGAAAGAATAATCGCAAGAATTTCAAGAAGGGTAAAAAGGGAGGTAAATCAATCAAAAAAGAGGATAAATCACAGCAAGAGATTATCGAAGAAAAAAATTCAAAAATGTTTTCTGCTTTGTTGACAGGATTGAATCGTGCTTTCCCCTTTTGCGACTTGCCTAATGAAATCTTTCAAAATCATTTGGACACTCTATTCAAGATTACACATAGTAGCAATTTTAATACGGCTATACAAGCTTTAGTGTTGATTAATCACATCATTACCAAACAAGAGTTGAATGCGGATAGGTATTATCGAACATTATATGAATCCTTACTTGACGCAAGATTAGTAAACACTTCAAAGCAGGGGATATATCTTAACTTGTTGTACAAATCATTGAAGAACGATTCATCCAATATTCCTCGGGTTTTGGCTTTTGTGAAGAGGATAATGCAGGTTATTGCTCACTGGTTGAATGTAGGAGCTATTGCTGGTATGTTGTACTTGCTAATGGAATTGTCCAAGTCAATTCCTGAAATTAGTGATTTATTGATCGATGTCAACTCAAGACCTGATGAAGAAAAAAGTGAAGAACCGAAAAAGGAACCATCAGTCGATGTTGAAGGTTCGGACAAGACAGATTCAATCTCGGTTCAGCAAACCGATGTGTACGATCCAAAGAAACGTGACCCCAACTATGCCAATGCTGATAAATCGTCATTATGGGAAATTGATTTGTTTGTCAACCATTTCCACCCAACCGTGTCACTTTATGCTTCCTCATTCATTGATGGTACTCCCCAAACTAAACCGGATTTGGGCTTGTACACATTAGCTCATTTTTTGGATCGTTTTGTTTACAAAAATGCCAAGCAAAAGCCACAAACAAAAGGTTCTTCAATTATGCAACCTTTGGGAGGTGCGCACACGGGAGAATTGTTGGTTAGATCAACAAATGTGTTGGACAATTCAATGCCAGCTAATACAGAAAATTGGTTGAACAAGAAAGTCAGTGATATCAAAGCAGATGAGAGGTTTTTTCATCAATACTTTACCACTAAAGTCAATAAGTTGAAAAAGAAGACAAATGAGGAACGTGAAGGAGACAAAGAAGGCGACGACATTGATGAGGATAGGGATGAGAATGATATGGATGATGATGAAGTGTGGAAGGCTTTAGTCAACTCTAGACCAGATGTTGAAGCTTCATCCGGTGACGAAATGTCTGATCTTGATCCAGAAGATTTTTCTGATTTGGACGAAGATGATGAAGAAGTTGAGCTTCTGCAAGAAGAAGAAGAAGAGGGTGATGATTTTGAAGATGGTGAAATCAATGAGTTTGATAGACCACTTTCGTATGGGAACGACGATGATGATGATGTAGGTTCCCATAGTGAGCTTGGTGATGGCGATGCAGGAGAAGATTTGGATGATGAATTTGATGAAGATGAAGCTAAGATGTTCAACATCAATGACGAAGACGAATTGTCTGATTCTGAATTGGAAATAAAGATGTTGGAAGATATGGACGTGAGTGGAAGCGATAGTGATCAGGAAGAGAAACAACAAAAGACAGTGAAGCAAAGCAAAAAGAGAAAGAGTGGAAAGGAAGAGGATGATGCTTCCAAATCAAAGAAGAAGTCTAAAAGACCAAAAATTAAGGATTTGCCATTGTTTGCATCAGTGGAAGATTATGCAGATAAGTTATAAGATGGTGATGGTGATCACAAATATGCATTGTGATCATATATTTCCATAACTGATGAACCACGTAGCGCGTATATAAGTAGTCTGAGCAATTGGAGTGTAATAGATTAATCTCTTTTTAAAAAAAAACGTTTCCTCAACGTTTGCAACATATCTCTCACCTAGAAGTCAAATATTGTATGATTCCAACAAGACCCGATCAGTGGTTGTTTCCAATTGTTCAAAGTCAAGATAGTACCAAACTCCAGACATGGTCCTT